>FWWM01000412.1_pt1 | contig 142568 bp, 141 predicted proteins | sample 2228351 | NCBI WGS metagenome assembly FWWM01 (sample SAMEA103939774, study PRJEB20133) | metagenome
GACCCCTGCCCAAGACCTCCACGGGGAAGATCCAGAAATTCGTGCTGCGCGAGCGGGCGAAGGCGTTGTGACCTGCGGAGAGCCAGGCCATGGCGGTAGACGGGGAGATCCTTCTCGAAACGCGGGGGCTCACTCGCGGCTTCGCGGGCTTCTCGACCATCAGGACTGTCATCATCGTGATCGCCGGCAAGCTCGACATTTAATGGAACCATGATGAGTAGGAAATGCTGCGTCTATCTGATCGGCGGAATTTGTGGTCTGATTGCTACAAGCACCATAGCGCTGGCTCACGGGGACGTAACTCCACAGCCTGTCGATACTACCGGACTCACGCTCCTCGGAAGCGAGTGGCGGCAAGAAAACCCCTACCGCGGCAATAAGCTCGCCGCCTCAATAGGTGCCTCGGCCTACAATCAGAACTGCGCTCGATGCCACGGGTTGGAAGCAGTGTCTGGAGGGATTGCCCCCGATCTCCGATACCTGCCCGAGGGGCGTGAGGGTGATGAGATCTTTATAATGCGCGTGCGGAAGGGCGCGAGCCGGGACGGCCGCGTTCATATGCCGCCCTTTGAAGGAACTCTCAGCCAAGAAGCGATGTGGGCCATCCGGAGCTGGCTGGAGACAATCCGTGTGGAATAGATTTTTAATCCTCGTTGTCGCAGCGTGTCTTTGCTCCCCCATTGTTAAAGCCGGATCGCCTGGGCTAGATTCCCTTGCGCAGGTACGGCAGAAGGGGCAGATCCGCATTGCCGTGTACAACAATTTCCCACCTTTCTCCCACAACGGTGGGGGTATTGACGTGGACCTCGCTCAGGCGCTGGCGGAGAAGCTGGGGGTGAAGGCAGAACTCGTTTGGTTCAACGCCGACGAGGATATGAGCGACGACTTGCGCAACATGGTCTGGAAGGGTCACTATCTCGGCAACCGGATCGCAGACGCGATGCTTCATGTTCCGGTCGATCCGTATTTCGCCAAACGCAATCCTCAGGTGCTCATCTTCGGAGGTTATCACCACGAGAAGCTTGCAGTGGCGAGAAACGTGCTTCAAGTGCCGACCTTCGTCGGCCTGGAATCGCTCGAGGTATTCACCAGGGAAAAAATTGGTGTGGAGCTGGCTACGCTACCAGCAGACTTTCTCACCACGGTGTTCGACGGCAGATTGCGGGAGAACGTGGTACATTTTAAATCCGTCGCTCAAGCTATTGACGCACTGTTGGCCGGACAGGTTGCCGCGGTGATGGCGCCACGTTCAGAAATCGAAGGGGCCTTACTGGGCCGCCAAGTAAACAATATAGCCATTACCCCGTTCGAGGCGCAGGCCCGTGGACTCGCTGTGACAGGCTGGACCTTGGGATTGGCAGTAAAGGCCGAAAACGCTGATTTGGCTCAAGCCCTGCAAGCGGCTTTGCAAACGCTTGACCGCGATGGAACCATTGAGGTTATCTTCCGTAAGCACGGTGTTACGCGCGTGCGTCCTTAAGGGACTTTCGCTTTTTCCCGGCAAGGTACAGCGTTTGGCCGACTCGCTAATCTTACCCAACCGCTGTGTAGCCCTCGGAGCATAGGCCGATTTGCTTTGGCAGTAGCTACTGACTTCGGACCAGGTTTTAGCCCCACTCTGACATTGAAGCAATGTCCTAAATGCGGCTGTCCACGCAGTTGGACGCTGGCGGATGAGCGCCGCTAGGGCAACCCTGCGGCAAGCGCCACACGTTGCAAAGCGTCCGGTAAGCAAGTCGCCTCGGCGGGTATAGCAAGCACCAACCGCTGGAGCGGGTTCGTATTGCGCATACCGGTCTAGCGGCCGGCACGCGTCCGCTGTGCCCATGTGGGGTATTTAGGAGAGCCCTCCGAGGTCTGCCTGGAGTGTGACGAAACCGCGTCTGGCGGCGCAAAAAAGCGCAAAGGAGGCTGGGAAGTGCTGCCGGCAAGGTCATGGTGCTTGGCATCCCAATCGCAAAGGCGAGGTAAAGGTCTTCGTTCGGCCTGGGCGCGCAGCGGCCGGCGGCCGATCCGCTTAGTGTGCACACATGCCCGGCCGGGCAGCCTGTACTACACCGACACTTAGCAGGCCCATGCCTCGCGGGCGGTCCGGGGAGATCACATCGTGCGCGAGGAAGCGGGCCGCCCCAAGGGGCGCAGCCACAATTCACGCCAGCGAGGGCTTTTGAAATGCTAAGCACTGGTTATATCCGTACCGAGGTGCATCGCACAGATTCTTCCACCGGTATTTGCGTCGAGTGTGCTATCGCTTCCATCATCGGGCCGAAGTCCTCGTACCCTTTGTGTTGCAGCTCATGAAGCGCCTCGACTACGCTACTCTGCGTCCACTTTCGGCCCGAAATGGGTAGGTGTTACTCTTTCTTTCTGTCGATGGGCGTCCGTCAACGGGCTTTCTCGAACGCTGTTGCGGGTCGTGGCGGAGCAGAAGCAAGGAATTTCAGTAACTCCTCGTTGCGTGCAGGCCAGCGCGAATGCTCTCCCTCGTCCTCGCAATAGCGGGTCATGACTCCACCTTCACAGATGGCGTACGATACACATCCCGTTGCGTCCGGTGGTAAAGGGTGCGGGTCACAACGGTTGCACGCCGCCCACCACGTAGTTGCTTCTGCTCCGTACCCCGGAAATAGTTTGTCATCCCGGCTATGCAGCACCATCACCGACAAGGGCGCCGGACAAGCATAGGACTCAAGATCAGCCCTGCGGATACCAGCCGCGCTGGGCGCAATGGCGCGAGGGATAAGACTGGTCTCCGGAAGAAAGGCGACAGCCATAGCCACAGTCCCACCATCCGAGTGCCCGGTAAGATAGATTTTTTTCTCATCTATGCACCACTCCTTCGCTACGGCCAGCGGCACTTTCGCCATCGCCATGATCGTTGGAATAGACAAGCGGCGAGAATCGACGTAGGCAACGATCATGCCAGCGCCGGTGGCCTGCTCGGTCAGCCCGGTGTGCCTTTCCGCCGCAAAGGCGCTCTGCCCCGCAGCTGCATAAACAACCAATAAAGGATGCGCTAGCACGGGATCGTAATTGGCAGGAGTGCGAACGTTGTAGTGGATCCCATCGTCAGTAAGGCGGCCGTTGCTAGCCCCAGCCGGGCCTAAGCGCTCTCTGGGCGCGCAATGGGAGGTAAAACCGATTTTAGTATAGTCTGCGGTGCCCAACTTAGCTTCCTGTGTGCCGCAGCCAGAAAGCCCGGAAAGCAAGGCAAGCATCCACAAGCCCTGCCCGCAGAACCTGCGTTGTGGCCGGCGGGTTTTTCTAAAGATGCCTGCCGCACCTTTGCACCTGATGATTCCTTGAAGCATCGACGCTAGAACCTATCGCAAAATTATTATCTCGACATATGGAGGTTTCTATAGGGCAACGAGGGTTCAAGTTTGAAGTGCAACGCCTGATCCCTTGAAGAATGCCTGAGCGGGTGTCAGGCATCCAAGCCGCTTTCTGGGCCGGCTGTTCATCGCGCCATTGCCGTATCGATCTCCTGTTGTGTGACGGTGATGAAATCCCGCTTTTTCGGGAAATACTGCCGAATCGGCTCATTGATGTTCTCGTTCGTGCCGCGTTCCCAGGAGACAGCGGGGTGCACGAATTTATCTGGGGTAGATTTGTTAGCGGCTCAATTACCACCATGAAAACCTGAAACCCCTTGTTTTGCAGCGGACGAAGCGCTCGAGTTACGAAGAAATGCCCCTGCTTCGGGTCCGGAATCGTGGGGTATCGCTTTTTTTTTTAGCCCTCCCGGTCCCGTCCCTCGTCGCGCCGCTCCTTGCGCGGCATCGTCCACCACACGATGAAGACGACGAGCCCGAGGGCGAGGGCAGTCTCCAGCAACACCACCCACATGGCGCCGCCTCACCCCCGACGCGTCAGGTATACGCCCCAGGACGGGGACCGGGGCGGCCAGGCAGGAGCGTTGGAGGGACCCAGGCTTTCCAGGTTCGCTTCGCCCCTGCGACTGCCCCGGTCTCGGCGCGGCGGTCGGCTTTGCCTCATCGTCCTTCTCCGCTTGCGGTCTTCGCCTCGGTGAGGGCCCGCTCCAGGGCTTGCGCAGTGCGGGGACCCGTGTACTCGGTGCCGTCGGCGAGGAAGATGGCGGGCGTGCCCTGCAGGCCCAAGCGCCGGGCCATGTCGTTCACCGGCTCCGCCCGGTATTCGCAGCCCGCTTTGTCAGCAGAAGGTATTTGGTCCCGCAGCATCAAATCCTCGAACGCCTTGCCCCGGTCCTTGGCGCACCAGACGGCCTGGGACTTGGTAAGGGAACTCTCGGAGAGGAACGGCCACAGGAAGGTGTAAATGGTGACGTCGGTGAGCTGCAGCAGCTCCTTCTGCAGCGCCTTGCAGTAGGGGCAGTTGGGATCCTCGAAGGTGATGAGGGTGCGCTTGCCGTTGCCTTTCACCCGCTTCACCGCCAACTTGAGGGAGCCGTTGATCAGGGCGGCGTTGAGCCGACTCACCGTCTCCCGGGTGAGGTCCTTGTAGGGAGTGGTGCGCACGTCCAGCAGCGCCCCGCCGGCAAACAGGAACTGGGCCTTCTCGTCGGTGTACATCACCAGGCTGCCCCGAGGGCTCTCCACGATCACCTCGTAGAGCCCAGAAAACGGAGTGGCTTTCACGCTCTCGATGCGCTCGCCTTTGAGGCGCGCTTCCAGCGCCTTTTTGGCCGCTTCCGCGTCGGCGCGGGCGAAGGCGGCGGGAAGCATCACCAACACGGTCATCATCCAGGCGGTCAAGACGGGATTCAACACGGCACGGTCCTTTTCAAGGTTGTCGTAGGTGCACCGGAGCCGCCTCCTCCAGGGACTGCGGCGTCGCGGTGCGTTTTGCTGCGCTCGGCGCACCCTCCCCCAGGGCGCGCCTCTTCATTCGACACTTTCTCCCAGCGCCTGTTGCGCCAGGCGCGCTTTCACGGGCGTGAGGACGTCCACCAGCCGCAGCCCCGTGTTGCGCAGCCACCCGACGCCCCAGAGCCGGGCGCTGAAGAGACGCTGCAGCCCGTCGGTGGCGAACTGCATGAGGGCCACGTCCTCCCGGCGGGCCCGCTCGTAGCGCCGCAGCAGGAAGTAGTCGCCGCAGTCGGTGACCGGTCCCCGGTTCCTGAGAACGCCGGCCAGTCCCCGCGCGTCCTGGAAGCCTAGGTTGACCCCCTGTCCCGCCAGGGGATGGATGGCGTGGGCGGCGTCTCCCACCAGCGCCACCCGGGGCGCCACGATCCGGGCCACCTTCACCAGCCGCAGGGGAAAGGCCGCCGGCGGCGAGACCAGGGTAAGCGCCCCTACCGCCCCCCGGGACGCTTCCTCCACCCGCCGGGCGAGCCCGCCGGCTTCCATGGCGAGGAGCGCCGCCGCCTGGGCGTCCCAGGTGGACCAGACCATGGAGACGTAGTCACCCGGCAAGGGCAGCAGCGCCAATACTCCGTCCTCCCGAAACCACTGGAAAGCAGTGTTGTGATGGGGCCGTTCGCACTGGAAATGGGCTACCACCGCCTGCTGGCCGTAGGGTTTCTCCGTGGCTTCGATTCCCGCCTGGCGCCGCACCCAGGAGCCTACCCCGTCCGCCCCCACCACGAGCCGGGCGCTGAGCGTCTCCCCGCCTTCCAGGCAGAGGGTGATTTCCCTGGCGCCCCAGGCCAGGGCCGCGGGCGGGGGTATTCGCCGCCACGCCAAGTCCGGCTGCCCCGCCAGGGTGGAGCCGAGGGCCGCCTGCAGCGCGCCGTGTTCCACGATGTAAGCGAGCGCTGGGCGCCCCAGCTCGTAAGCGCTGAAGACGATGCGCGAGCGGCCGTCGTCGCCGTACACCTCCATGCGCTCGACCCGCGCCACGCGGGCCAGGTCCAACGCGCTCCAAGCCCCCAGCTCGGCGAGGAAGGCGCGGCTTCCGGGGCTTAGCGCATACACGCGCGGATCCCAGCCAGGATGGGCGAGACCCGCGCCTCTGGCTTGCTGCCCCTGGAAAGAAGCGGAAGTGGAGCGGGTTCTGGTGGCAGGCGAAGGCGCGTTGGCCTCTCCTGCGCCGGTGAACGTGGTCGGGGGCGCATGAGCGCCCCCCTCGGTGGCGTCGTCTCGGCGCGCCTCGCTCGCCTCCCCGCGCCCGGGGCTCAGGACGGGCGCCTCCCCGTCGATCAGCGCCACGGCGAGCCCGCTTCCCGCCAGCGCCCGGACGAACGCCCGCCCCACGAATCCGCCCCCCACTACCGCCACGTCCCACACCATGGGCGGATTATACCCGGCGGGCCCCCACGGGCTCGGCGGGGACGAGGAAAAGACTTTTCCCATTCCGCCGGCCCATATTCCCGGGTGCTGATCGCCTCGCCCCACCGCTGAATCATTGAGGCCCTGGCGGGGGCTTTGGCTTTCGAGTGCACTCGGCGTATCCGGAGGTTGCGCTCGCCGAGTTCAACCGGCCTCTCCGCGACCGTTTCCCGGGGCGTGAGGCGAACCGTGCCCGGGCATCGGGCCCGAAGCCCGATCCGCAGCGGCGGTAGGAGGTAGAGAGTCACTCCCCGATGATCTTCACCAGCACCCGTTTGCGGCGCCGCCCGTCGAACTCGCCGTAGAAGATCTGCTCCCAGGTGCCCAGGTCGAGTTTCCCGCCGGTGACCGCCACCACCACTTCCCGCCCCATGATCTGGCGCTTGAGGTGGGCGTCGGCGTTGTCCTCGCCGGTGTCGTTGTGGCGCCACTGGCCCACCGGCTCGTGGGGCGCGAGGCCCTCCAGCCAGCGGGTGAAGTCGGCGTGCAGGCCCGCCTCGTCGTCGTTGATGAACACCGACGAGGTGATGTGCATGGAATTGACCAGGCACAGCCCCTCCCGAATGCCGCTTTCCTGAAGCGCCTGGGCGACCAGGGGCGTGATGTTGACGAAGGCGGTGCGCGTCGGGGTGTTGAACCAGAGTTCCTTGCGATGGGATTTCATGGGTCGATTCCGAAGTGTCTAGCGAACCGCCGGCTTTCACGATGAGGCCGGGCGGGCTGGGACATTCGATCATCTTCCTCAGCGTTGTACAAGGGATCTGCGGAAGAAGACACAGCGCCCAGCGCGGGCGGGCTCAACGGGCGTCCCGGGCCTTCTGGCCACCGGCATTCCGGGAAAAACCGCCGGAGGTGCGGAGGCTCTGGCGACGACCCGTCATCCCCCCGTCCGCCCGCCGTCACCTCCTGCCCGGCGACAGCGGCCCCACCCGCCCTCGGGCGGCGGTCTCGCAGACCCCTCCTCCTTCTCGTCCCCGGTCCTGCGGGCTTCTGCGTGGCCGCCGGATGCTGCGGGGCGGGCCGGCCTTTGCGCGCACGCAATTAGCTTGGGAATCCTGGCGTTCGTGACGGAGAGCCGGGCCATGGCCATCCTCATCCCTTCCTACGAGAGCTGCGCGTCGCGCATGACCCCGGGCGAGTGGCGCTTCGCCCAGCGGCTCCGCTCCCACCTCGAGGACGACTACTGCTGCTGGTACAACGTGCCCGTGGGCCGAAGCCGGCGCTACCCGGGCTTCATCCTGCTCCACGCCCGGCGCGGGCTGCTGATCCTGGAGGTGAAGGACTGGTCTCTCGGCAGCCTCCCGGAGATGGACAAGGTCTCCGCCTCCCTCCTGACCGACCAGGGCCTCAAGCGACTGCCGAATCCCCTGGAACAGGCGCGCCGGTATGCCCTGGTGCTCTCCGACATGCTGGTCCGGGATCCCGGCCTGCGGGTGCCGGAGGGGGAGCCCCATCAAGGCCGCCTGATCGTGCCCTACGGCTACGGGGTGGTGCTCAGCAGGATCCCCCGCAGGAAGTTCGAGGAGAGCGGCCTGGGGGAAGTCATCGATCCGGGCCGGGTATCTGCCAGGACGAAATGACCGAGTCGGTGGACGCCGAGGCGTTCCAGGCCCGGCTGTGGCGCATGCAGTCGGCCCCCTTCTCCCGGGTGCTCACGCTTCCCCAGATCGAGCGCATCCGCTGGCATCTCTTCCCGGAGATCCGGGTGACCCCCGGCCAGCTCGCCTTGCCCGAAGGGGAAGATCCTGCCCCGAGCCGCACGGACGCGCCGGACCTCCTACGGGTGATGGATCTCCAGCAGGAGCTTTTGGCCCGCAGCCTGGGGGAGGGCCACCGGGTGATCCATGGCGTGGCGGGCTCGGGCAAGACCTTGATCCTCGGCTACCGCTGCGCCCGCCTGGCGGAGACGCTCTCCAAGCCCATCCTGGTCCTCTGCTACAACGTGGCCCTCGCCGCCAAGCTGCGCCAGGTCATGGAGGACCAGGGGCTCGCCCACAAAGTCTCGGTGCGCCACTTCCACGGCTGGTGCCATGACCAGCTCCAGCTCTACCACGTGGACCGGCCGGAGGAGGCCGGCGGCAAGCACCCGGAGGCGTTTTACGAGGCCCTGGTTCAGCGGGTGATCGAGGCGGTGGACAAGGGCCAGATCCCCCGGGCCCAGTACGGCGCCGTGCTGATCGACGAAGGCCACGATTTCGCCCCCGAGTGGCTCAAGCTGGCGGTGCAGATGGTGGACCCGGAGACCAATGCCTTCCTCTTGCTCTACGACGACGCCCAGTCGATCTACCGCCAGGGCAAGCGGCGCAGGTTCAGCCTGGCGAGCGTCGGCATCCAGGCGAAGGGGCGTACCACCCTCTTGAGGCTCAACTACCGCAACACCGGGGAGATCCTGGCGGTGGCCTACGAGTTCGCCCGGGACGTGCTCACGCCGGAAGAAGCGGAAGAGGACGGCATTCCCCGGGTGGAACCCGCCAGCGCCGGACGCCGCGGCCCGCCTCCGGAACTGGTCCGGCTGCCCAGCTTGAAGAGCGAGGCCGGCTTCATCGCCCACCGCCTCAAGGCGCTGCACGAGCGCGGCCGGGCGTGGCGGGACATGGCGGTGGTGTACCGGGCCCATTTCATCGGCGAGGAGGTCGTCCAGCGCCTGCGGGCCGCGGGGCTTCCGGTGGAATGGCTGAACGGGAGCAAAAGCAGCCGAAACTTCCACCCGGCCGAGGACAGCATCAAGGTAATGACCATGCACGCCAGCAAGGGCCTGGAGTTCCCGGTGGTGGCGATTCCTGGCGTTGGCTTCATGCCCTATAAGGAGGGCGATCCCAGGGAGGAGGCACGGCTCCTCTACGTGGCCATGACCCGGGCGATGGACGAGCTCCTCCTCACCTGGCACCAGGAATCCGCCTTCGTGGCGAAGCTCGACCAGGCCCGGGCCCGGCTGGCGGCGTAGGGGTCGCACCTGCCTGCCGAAGATATTCAGCACCCTGGGCGGACGTGCTAGCATTCCCGCCGAACGGGGGGCACCACAACAGCATGACGCCGGCGCAGGAAGAGAGACACCCGATCGACGCTTTTCTTGCCCCGGCGGGTTGGCAGGTCTGTGGTCCCAATCAGGCCGACCTCCACGCCCACCGGGGCGCGGCCATCCGGGAATTCCCCCTCAAGCCGGTCCATGGGTTCGCCGACGACCTGCTCTACGGGGACGGCAAAGCCGCCGGGGTCATCGAAGCCAAGAAGCGGGGCATCACCCTCACCGGGGTCGAAACCCAATCCGAGAAGTACACCAAGGGGCTGCCCCCAGGGCTCCCATGCTGGCGCAACCCGCTGGCGTTTTCCTACCGGTCCACGGGAATCGAGACCCGGTTCACCAACGGGCTGGACCCGGATCCGCGCACCCGAAACGTCTTTGCCTTCCATCGGCCCGAGACCTTGGTCGAGTGGCTCTGTTGTCATCCTCCCCTTCAAGGGGGCGGAGCGGGGGTTTCGCAAAGCACTGCTCTGCGCCCGTGGAGCCGGCCCGGCCTGCATGCCGTGCCGTGGACGGATTGGGGTGGGGATGGGTTTCGCATTTCCGCGTTCCCCGACCCCCGTGCCTCCTACGAACTCGGCACCTTCCAGCACTGCACGGATCCGGTGCGGGTCATCGGCGTCACGCAGTGGCACAAACCGCTGCGCCCAAGCCCGCAAGCTTATACACGAGGTGGATGAACGCATGTCGCAAAAACGACGAAACGCTGAACCCGGAACGTCGACCGCCGCCACCGTCGGCTACGAAGCCCAGCTCTGGCGCATGGCCGACGCGCTGCGCGGCGCGATGGACGCCGCCGAGTACAAGCACGTCGTCCTCGGGCTCATCTTCCTCAAGTACATCTCCGACGCCTTCGAGGAGCAGCACGCCAGGCTCGAAGCCGAACGCGCCCAGGGCGCCGACCCGGAAGACCCGGACGAATACCGCGCGGTCAACGTCTTCTGGGTCCCGCCGGAAGCCCGCTGGGCGCATCTGAAACATCAGGCCCGCCAGCCCACCATCGGCCAGCTCGTGGACGACGCGATGGCTGGCATCGAGCGGGAAAACGGAGTTTCGGCGCAGGCTCACGTGAGCGAAGCGAACGTTAAGCCGCGAAGCGGCGGCCGGAGCCACAACCCCGCGCTCAAGGGGGTGCTGCCCAAGGACTACGCCCGCCCCGCCCTCGACAAGCAGCGGCTCGGCCAGCTCATCGACCTCGTCAGCAACATCTCCTTCGCCTCTCCCTCTCCCGCATCAGCGGGAGAGGGCCGGTGTGAGGGGGCGAACGCATATCACGACATTCCCGGCTTCTACAGGAGCGCGACGCTCGAAAAAATCCGCAAGCACGGCCACGTCCTCACGCCCGGCCGCTATGTCGGTGCGGAAGTGAAAGACGACGACGATGAACCCTTCGAGGCGAAGTTGCAGCGGCTGGTGGCGCAGCTCCGCGAGCAGCAGGCCGAGGCCGCGAAACTCGACGCTGCCATTGAACGGAACCTGCAGGAACCCGGCTTCTGGGAGGCGAAGGCATGACCCCAGACCGGTTGCGCACGCTCATTGCCGCAGGCGAAACGCTGGCGGTCGAGTTCAAGGGTGAGGAACGCGCTCCTGCTACCGCGCCCTAGGCGACAAAGCCGCCTATGTACGCCAGCGCGGCTTCGAGCCGCTGCATCAGGAGCAGATGGTCCTGCAATACGTGGAAAAGCACGGGCGCATCACCCGCCGCGAGGCAGCGGAGTTATGCCGCATCAGCGGGCCGCAAGCCTACAGGCTTCCGGATCGCCTTGAACGACAAGGACTTATCCGCCAAGAAGAACACCGGGGGCGTGGCGTCAGCTACGTCAAGGGCATGAAATGAACGGTCCAAATGCACGGAAATGCACGGATTTGGACGGGAAATGCACGCGTGCTTCCGGGCGGCTGGATGAGGCGATCGCCAAGAACCTGAAGGGGCTGGGGTATGGCGAGGTCGATCACCGCGTCTGTCCAAAATTCGCGACAGGGAGGGCCGGCCCCTATTCAACGCATCGTTGCACAAGCCGGCCTCTGCGCTGTATATTTAACGCAGCGTTTAATAAGCCAGCGGATCGAGCCCATGGTCAACGCAGGTGAAAACAACGGTGTCCGCGCGGGACGGTACGTGAGGCAACCGGCCGACTACCGCGCGTTCATCCCGAATCCCCTGCCACCCGACCCGCCCCCGGACCTGACCGGCCACCTGCGCGAGCGGCTCTCGGAGGCCGACTACGCGCTCGGCCGGCTCGATGGGGCCGTGCTCACCCTGCCCAATCCGGATCTTTTCGTCTTCATGTACGTGCGCAAGGAGGCCGTGCTCTCCAGCCAGATCGAGGGCACCCAATCCTCGCTGCAAAACCTGCTGGCCGCCGAGGCACAACTGCTCGATCCCGACACGCCCAAGGACGTCACCGAAGTGGTCAACTACGTGCGGGCCATGAACCACGGCCTGGCGCGCCTGAGCGAGCTGCCGGTATCCGTGCGGCTGATCCGCGAAATCCACGCGGAGCTGATGCGGGGCGTGCGTGGCGGCAGGCTGCAACCGGGGGAGCTGCGCGTGAGCCAGAACTGGATCGGCCCGGCGGGCTCGACGCTCGCCACGGCCACCTTCGTGCCGCCGCCGCCGCACGAAGTGCCCCAAGCGTTGTCGGACCTCGAGCGATTCCTGCACGCAGGCAGCGGCCTGCCGCCCTTGGTGCAGGTGGGGCTCGCGCACGCGCAGTTCGAGACCATCCACCCCTTCCTGGACGGCAACGGGCGCATCGGCCGGCTCCTGATCACCTTTCTGCTCACCGAGAAGCGCCTGCTGTCCAAACCCGTGCTCTACCTCTCGCACTACTTCAAGCAGCGCCGCGCCGACTACTACGACCGCCTGCAGGCGGTGCGCGACGCCGGCGACTGGGAGGGCTGGCTCGCGTTTTTCCTCGACGGCGTGATCGCGGTGAGCCGCGAGGCCACGCAGACGGCCGCCGCCATCCTGCGCATGCGCGAGGATTACCGCGCCCGGATCACCGAGCACCTGGGCCGTGCCGCGGCCAACGGCCACCGCGTGATGGACCGACTCTTCGATCATCCCATCGTCACGGTCGCCACCGTGCGCGACTGGCTGGGGATCACCCCGGCCGGCGCCAACCAGATCGTGGCGCGGCTGGAGCGCGTCGGCCTTTTGCGCGAGATCACCGGCTACGCCCGCAACCGGCGGTTCCGTTTCGAGCCGTATCTGAAGCTCTTCGAGGAGCCGGAGGAGGCGCAGCCATGAAACTGAACTCGCCCGCGCGAGGGAGCGGCTTCCGCCCCGATTCCGGCGCCGAACGTATTCTCCCGAACTCGCCGTTCAACGTCTCCGACTGGGGCGGCGAGCGGCTGCGCGAGGACAAGCGCTGGCAGTACGGCGTCCCGCCCGCGGGCAACGCCAACTTCGCCTGGGTGCAGCAAGAGGGATCGCCGAAATGAGTCAGACGGAACCAACGGTGACGAGAAAGGACAGCGGTTTCGCCCTGGGCGACGTGGTCTCGGGCTTGGAGCCCTCCGAGCTCGTCGAGATCCAACGCGTGGCCCCCTTCGGCGGCAAGACGCTGGTCGAGGGTGTCGGGCTCCAGACCCGCCGGATGGTGAGGCGTCCACTGGCCGCAGAGGAACTGGCGGCCCTCGTCAAGGTCCGTGGCCAGGAGCATACGTTCGATGGCGACGCTCGGCTTTTCCTCCTCGGAGCCGAGGCAGAGCGCATCCGCATCGCTCACCAGTTCGACCCCCTTTTCGCGGTGAATTCCAGCATCGTTGATCCGCTTCCTCACCAGGTCGAGGCCGTCTATCGGTATCTCCTCCCTTTGCCCAGAATCCGGTTCCTGCTCGCCGACGACACGGGGGCGGGCAAGACGATCATGACCGGGCTTCTGATCAAGGAGCTGCTCTTCCGGGGAGTGCTCCAGAAAGTCCTGATCATCACGCCGGGCGGCCTGACGAAGCAGTGGAAAGAAGAGGAGCTCCAGGAGAAGTTCGGCCTCTACGCACGGCTCGTGAACCGAGCGTCCTTCGATGCCGAGCCGGGTCAGTTCTCCCGTTACGAAGAGGGCATCTTCGTCACGTCCATCGATTTCCTCGCCCGGAACGAAGGCTGCCTCAAGGCCGCCTCCGAGGCTCAGTGGGACCTCGTGGTGGTCGATGAGGCCCACAAACTCTCGGCCTACGAGTACGGCACCAAGCTCGAGGAGAGCGAGCGATACAAGGCGGTGAAGGCCATCGCTCGCAAGACCGATCACCTGCTTTTCCTCACGGCGACCCCGCACCGAGGAAGAAAGGACACGTTCCGCCGCCTACTCCTGCTCCTCGACGAGGACCTCTTCCAGAAGGATGAGCATGTCGCCCACCGCGTTCGCGAGCAGGCAGCGCCCTGCGGAACGTCCGGTGAAGAGGACTTCGAAGACGAGCGCCCGATCAGCAAGGCGCGGAACCGCTTCTTCCTCCGTCGCCTGAAGGAGGAGATGGTCGATTGGGAGAACCGCCCGCTCTTCAAGGACCGCCATACGAAGACGATCGGGTACGACCTCACCCCGGAGGAGAAGACGCTCTATGACGCAGTGACGAGCTACGTCCGCTCGAAGCGCAAGGAAGCAAAAGCCAAGAAGAACCGGAACGTCGAGCTGACCCTCATGGTCATGCAGCGCCGTCTGGCCAGCAGCCTCTACGCGATCACGCGGACGCTCGAGAACCGCCTGCGGGCGCTCGACGAGGTCCTCTCGATCCTGAGAGATCCAAGCCGGTCCGAGGCGGAGAAGAAGCGGCTGTTCCGGGGAAGTCCCGATCCGAGCGATCCGCGCGACATCACGGAATACGAGGACCTGACCGAGGAGGAACGGGAACGGATCGACCAGCGGATCTTCCGTCAGGTGCTGACCGATGATCCGGACAAGGTCGAGCAGGAGCGGGACGAGGTCGAACGGCTTTTCCGCCTGGCCGAGAGCCTCAAGCACCACAAGGAAGCGAAGTTCGCCGAACTCCTCGCCGTTCTCGATTCCTCCGACGTGATCCGCGCGGAGGACGAGAAGCTCCTGATCTTCACCGAGCATCGCGACACGCTGAACAGCCTCGCCAAGCGTCTCGAGGAGAAGGGGTACACGGTCGCCACGATCCATGGTGGCATGGATGTGGACTCGCGCAAGCAGGCCCAGCGACAGTTCAGGACGTGCGCGAAGGTCATGGTCGCCACCGACGCGGCGGGCGAAGGCATCAACCTTCAGTTCTGCCGCTACCTCATCAACTGGGACATCCCGTGGAACCCGAACCGGCTGGAACAGCGGATGGGGCGCATCCACCGGTACGGCCAGAACGATGACGTTTGGGTCTACAACCTGGTCGCCCAGAATACGAGGGAGGGGGCGGTCCTCCAGAAGGTCCTCTCGAAGCTGGACGTCATGCGCGAGCAGATGGGCTCCGACCGCGTCTACGATGTGATCGACGAGTGGCTGGAGGACGTGCCGCTGGTGCGGCTGATCGAGAGCGCGATCGACAGCGATGACCCGTCTGCAAGCGCCCGAGAAACGGATGCCGCCCTTGCAACGGCATCGAACGAGAGGGCCGCGCGGCTCATGGCCCTCCAGAAGAAGACCTCCCTTGCTTCAAGGCTCGATTTGAGGGCCGCACGCGAGCTGCGCGACGCATCGGACGAGCGTCGGCTCCAGCCGTTGTTCATCCAGCGGTTCTTCGAACGCGCGTGGACAGCTTGCGGCGGCACGGTCCGCTCGGACGATCACTTCCCGGTATGGCACATCGGCTCGACACCGACAGCCCTTCTCGAACTCGCCCGGGAGCGGAGGCAGCCTCTTTCTGACAACTACGACACGCCCTTCGTCTTCGACAAACAGCTGGTCAGCGTCGCGAGCAAGGTGCGTGTCCCCGAGCGCACGAAGCTCATGGGACCCGGGCATGCGCTCTTCGACACCCTGATCGAGTGGGCGATTCGGGAGGCGCGGCAGGCCTTCGCCAAAGGGGCCACCCTCGTGGACCCGAACATTGCCAAGCCCCAGCGGGTCTGGCTCATCCGCTCGACCATCGAGGATGGACGCAGGCAGTGGCGGCAGGATCGCCGCAAGCCGCCGGCGCACGAGCGGCTGGCCGTGGTCGTTCAAGACCACATGGGCCTTCGCACGACGTCACCCTCGTACCTACTCAACTGCATCGCTCCGGAAACTGCCGTGCCGGTTCCCGACGTACAATCGAGGTCCACCGAGGAGATTCAGGCGTGGGCCTACGAGCAGATCACCGAACGGCAGCTCGACCAGGTGAAGGCCGTGCGCGCGGAAGAGTGCGATCTGCGCCGGGAATACCTGAATACGGCCTTCACGGATCTCATCCTCGAACTGCAGGAGGACCTGAACGATCTTCAGCAGGCGCAACTCTTCGGCGAGGACAACGCCGAGGAACGTGAGCGGCTGCACGAGCGAATCGAAGAGCTGAAGCGGCGGAAGGAGGACCGGCTGAAAGAGCTGGAGCTCATGATGAAGCTGACCGCCAACCTGCCCGATATCTTGACCGAAGCCGTGATCGCCCCCGTTCCCGTGGCGACAGTGGAGAGCGATGAAGAACCACCGTCGAAGGGCTTTCCGATGCGGCGCGACGACGAGGTCGAGGCCATCGCCATGGACGTGGCTATGCGCTACGAACGCGCCCGCGGGTGGACGCCCACGGACGTGAGCCGAGACGGCGAGCACTACGACGTCCGGTCCGAAGGGCCGGGTGGAGAGAAGCGATTCATCGAGGTCAAGGGCCGCGCCCGGTCGGGCGCCATCGTCCTGACCGGCCCGGAGGTGGACAAGCTTCGCCAGCTCGGGGAGCGGGCCTGGCTCTATGTCGTCACCTTCTGCAAGGGCGAGCGCCCTCGGCTGCGCATCATCCAGGACCCCATCTCAAAGCTCAACCCGGAGATGCTCTACCGGCAGATCCAGTACGTCGTCGAAGAAGGCGACTGGGCCTCAAAAGGGAGTGAAGTAAACCTTCATTGTGATGACGAAAACAGGAGAAGATGATGAAACGAAAATCTCAAGGCATGAAAAGACGCGCAACGACAAAACCGCACGATGAATTGGGTCGCCTGATTGAGGCTGCTCAAGAGCGGCCGGGTGTTCGGGAGGCAGTGGAAGTCTACCAGCACTATCGGAAAGTTGAAGAAGCAACTAGGTCGTATAACCAGCTAGCCCGGATACGACGAGTCGTTTCGCTCTCGGATGCCTCTTCCTCCATCGTCGGTGCGGAGTGACGCATGCCTACGTGGAGCGAAATCCTGCATGAATTGAACAAGTCCCGGATCGAAGGTGGGGCTCCCCAGTTCGATGCTGTCCGGCGCAAGTACTTGACTACTCTTGCCGAGCATACGAAGCGAGCCACCATTCTGTACGCTACAAAATGGACTCAGCATGATCCGAATGTCTCACCGGATCTCGTCAGCATTGTGGATGAAGACATTCAGGGCATCATGGAGGTCATTTATGGCCTCAGGGATCCCAAGCTTGATCTAATTCTCCATAGCCCGGGTGGTTCACTCGAAGCGGCAGAGGCCCTCGTCAATTATCTGCGCTCCAAATTCGATCATATCCGGGTGATCGTTCCGCAGATGGCGATGTCTGCCGCGACCATGATTGCGTGCGCTGGGGATGAGATCGTTCTTGGAAAACACTCTTTCCTCGGTCCCATAGATCCGCAGATTATTCTCAACACGCCGCTCGGCCAACGCATGGTGCCTGTGCAGGCTATCCTCGATCAGTTTGAACAAGCGAAGCGAGAGTGCGCTGATCCAGCCAAGCTGGCCGCCTGGCTGCCGATGCTGAACCAGTACGGCCCTGACTTGCTGATTCAGTGTGAACACGCCAACGAGCTTTCCAAGTCACTCGTTCAGAGATGGCTTGAGACATATATGTTCAAATGGAGTCAGAACAAACAGAAGGCCAAGAACATAGCTGGTTGGTTGTGCGATCATTCGCACTTCAAGACACATGGGCGACATATACCCCGTGACGAAATGGAAGCTCGGGGCCTCAAGATAAGGCATCTGGAAAGGGACCAAACGGAACAGGACCTTGTTTTATCGGTCTTTCATGCCACCACACACACTTTCAATGGTACCCCCGCCGTCAAAATCATCGAGAATCATGCTGGCAGGGCATTCATTAAACAGGTGAGAGCAGTCATGGTTCAAGTCCCTCCCGGACAACCGCAGCCGGGTTTGCCGCAAACCATTTTGCCTCAGAATCAGCCACTTCCTGCTGATCAGGGATCGACTGGGAGAAGCAAAAAGAAGAAGGTAACGGAATGAATGGTACCTCCTGCCCCCGCCTGATCGAGGTGGCGCTGCCCATCCGGGAGATCTCGGCAGAGAGCGTGCGGGATAAGTCGCTACGGCACGGGCACATCTCGACGCTGCATCTCTGGTGGGCGCGTCGGCCCTTGGCGGCCTCGCGGGCGGTGGTGTTCGCCTCGCTCGTGCCCGATCCCGACGATCCCAAGTGCCCGGCGGACTTCCGGGCGGCGGTGGAGCGGCTCCTCAAGACGCGCGTGCCGGCGGAGCTGAAATACTACCGTCGCGGCCGGCAGAGTCATCGCGACGAGGACCCGTACCGGCCCTACGAGGGCATGGCGGACACCCTGCGCAACCGGCTTCTCATGTTCATCGCCAAGTGGTCGCCGGAGTCGCTGGCCTTCGAAGCGGGCAAGGCGAAGAAGGAGCCAGACCCCAAGTACCTCCTCGACGACCGCTCGCTCGTGAAGTGGGAGACCTCCGATCCGGAGAATCCGCAGGGGCGAGAGGTGTTGCGCATCGCGCGCGAGCTGGTCCAAGTGGCCCACGGCGGGAAAGTGCCGACCGTCCTCGATCCTTTCGCCGGCGGCGGTGCGATTCCGCTCGAGGCCGGCCGGCTCGGCTGTCACGCCATCGCCAACGACTACAACCCGGTGGCCTATCTCATTCTCCGGGCCACCTGCGAGTTCCCGCAGAAGTACGGTCGGCCGGGCAAGCGGAAGGTCGTTGTCGAGGAGTTCGGGAAGAAGATCGAGCGGGAAGAGACCGTTCCGAACATCCTGGTTCATGACTTCGAGAAGTGGGCGAATTGGATTCTGGAACGCGCGCGCCAGAAGATCGGCCATCTCTACCCGGCTGGAAAGGACCAGCGGCCCGTGGTGGGCTACCTCTGGGCTCGCACTGCGCCGTGCTCAAACCCCTCCTGCCGCGGCGAGATTCCGCTTCTCCGGAGCCTGCTCGTCTGCAACAAGAAGGACAAGAAGGTCGCGCTCAAGATGGACGTGGACAAGGAGCGGAAGACCGTCCGCTTCGGGATCGCGGAAGGCAAAGCCATCAAGGCAACCGACGGCACCATGCAGAACCGCGGGAACACGAAGTGCCCGTACTGCGAGCAGGTGACGCCCGTGGCGGACCTGCGCACCGCCGGCCTCGCTGGCCGTATGGGCGAGCAGATGGTCGCGGTCATCACGGAGGACAAGGGCGGAAAGCGATATCGTCCGGTTGAAGACTCCGACCTGAATGCCTTCCGAGCGGCGGCCGACATCCCGGCCGAACGGCCGCAGGAGTTGATCCTCCCGGAGGTGAATGCCGAGGACGCGGACGACGATGTATCGAACTCTACCGGGATTCGCGTTCATCTTTACGGCATGAAGACCTGGGGCTCGCTCTTCAACCCCCGCCAGCTCGTGGCCATGCAGACGTTCGTCGCCTGCCTCCACGAAGCGCTGGAGGCGATGAAGCAGGAGATCGAAGACGACGAGTACCGGACGGCGATTGGTGTGTATCTGGGGCTGTGGCTGAGCCGGATTGCGCAGCGCAGTTCCAATGTGGGGGTGTGGCACACAAGTCGAGAAACACTGGAACATCCCTTCGGTCGCCAAGCAATTCCGATGACGTGGGACTATCCGGAAGCAAACCCGTTCTCAGAATCCACCGGCGGTGCAGAGGGCGGCATTGACTGGATGCTCCGTGTGATTTTGAGGGAGTCCTCTGCCGCGATTCCGAGCCAGGTGTTTCTCGGCGACGCGTCCCATCTGCCGGTGGGAAGGGGTTCGACTGATGCGGTAGTTACCGACCCACCCTATTTCGACGCCATCGCGTACGGTGACCTTTCGGACTACTTCTACGTGTGGCTGAAACGAGGACTCGGGAATCTCGCATCGGAGGCGCTGGTGACGCCCTTGACGCCGAAGGGCGATGAGGCAACGGCGCTCAAGCACCGGCATGGGGGTGACGGCGACAGAGCCGACGATCACTTCCGAAGGAAACTGGCACAAGGCCTCTCCGAAGCGCATCGGGCCGTGCGGCCAGGGGGCGTTGTCTCCATCATGTTCGCCCATCAGTCGACGAAAGCCTGGACCGCCCTCGTTCACGCGATTTTCGAGGCCGGCCTGACCGTTGATGCCACCTGGCCGATTGATACGGAATTGACGACGGCGTTGAAGGGAGGCCTATCCGCGCTGGCGTCCTCGGTCACGGGCACCTGCCGCCCCCGTGTCGTTGGCAGCGCCGCTTCGTTCAAGGAGGTCCGGCGGGAGATCGAGCAGGTCGTCCAGGAATCCGTCAAGCGCTTCTGGTCCTACGGCTTCCGCGGTGCAGACCTCATCGTCGCCTGTTACGGGCCGGCCGTCGGCGTGTTCGGAAAGTACGAGCGCGTTGAGAAAGCGGACGGAACGCCCGTCGGCATTCCCGAGCTTCTGGAGCTCGCCCAGCAGGCGGCCCGCGACGCCATCGCCGGAGAGTTCCGCGGGGACAACCTCTCGACGCTCTACTACGTCTGGGCCAACCTCTACGGCGCGGCGGAGCAGGCGTGGGACGACGCCCGGCTGGTCGTGCAGATCGGCGGCGACGAGGACAACGCCATGGAGGTCGCCCGTAAACACGGCATCTTCGTGGTGGACGGCTCCAAGTGCCGCCTTGCGCTTCTCGAAGACCGCGCGAGCCGTCGAGGACTCGGGATCGATCAGAATCCGCCCCACATCGACGCGCTCCATCGCAGCATGCTCCTCTGGAAGCAGGAGAAACGTCAAGACCTGATCCGGTATCTCGGCGAACGCGGCCTCCTGGAGGACGGCCCGTTCTGGAAGCTGGCGCAGGCGCTCTTTGAGGTTCTCCCCCGCGACCAGGAGGACTGGAAGCTGGTAGGCGCCTTGCTCGGCGAGCGCCAGACGCTCCGGACGGAGGGCAAGCGCGCGACATACAGGGACGCGCAGGAAACCTTGTTCGATCGGAAGGGATGAGATGGTGACTGCCGACCACACCTACACCCTCACCGCCCTGACCGACATCTGGACGGGTGATGCTAACGGAAAGCCGCACCGCCTCATCACGACGGGTCTGCTCGGCTCGATCCGCTGGTGGTTTGAGGTGGTCGTGCGCGGGCTGGGCGGTTCAGCGTGCGATCCGACCCAGGACGGCAACCGCTGCCCCGACAGCCGAAGGAAGCCGAGCGAACCGGGCCACCACTGCGTCGTCTGCGAGCTCTTCGGCTGCACCGACTGGGCGCGGAAGTTCCGCTTCGAGGTGCTGGACGAGGACGACAACGTGAAGGCTTCGCAGATCACGAAGGATGAGACGTTCAAGTTGCGATTTCTTGAAGTCCGTCCAATTCGGAATGAGGAATGGGTCCTGCTGGACCTCACGCTCCGGCTGATCGCGGACTACGGCGCCATTGGGGGGAAGACGGTGTACAAGCCGAGCGATGAAAGTAGTCGTCAACATCTTCCCCATCACCGGGACTATGGGCTAATTGAGATAGACGACTCGCACCCGCTTCCAAGTCTCGAAGGCGAGGTCGAAAAGACGCTTCGCGCCTACGTTGCCAAAGACCGGTGGCGTAAGCTCGATCATGATGACTTCGCCTGGGCATCGCTTGAGAACTTTTGGTGCGTCACAGGTTACTACCTCGCTCGGCAGGACTCCAACACGAGCACCTACAATCGCGTGCTCGGCCGCCCGGAACCAAAGAATCAATCACAGGCGGGAGATTCCTGGTTGGCGGGACGAAGGGCGCGCGGGGGCGCCAGCCCGCAGCCTGCCGAGAGCAAGAAGGTTTTCAGCTTCAAGGAACCCGAATCCGCGCGACGGACATTCGGGTTCGTCGAATCGCCGGATCGATTGGACCGGCTAGGACGTGAACTCCAGAAGAGCCTTGCCAAGGAATGGCCTGGGTTTAATCCCAGCGATTCCAGGGTTTTCAAGAAGGGACCCGCGATTCTAACGGCCGTCATTGCAGTAAGCTGGGGCGTCTGACCATGAGCGAAGCGCGAAAGTCAGCGGACTGGATCGTGAGCTTGTCACAGGAGCTTGAGCCTCTTGTGCGGCAATACTCCAGGGACATGGAGCAACTTGAGGACGAGAGACGAAAGGCCCAAGGGCAGGCAAGGCGCGAGCTGAACCAGAAGATTGAGCAGCGTCGCGACCAGTGTTGCCTTAAGTTGCTCGAAACAGAGTCAGATGGACCGAGCATTCTCGTATCTGGATTCGCCGACAATGCTGCGGTCTGGTTTTCCGAGGGAACATGGCAACGGAGAGGAGACGCCCGCGCGTTCTACATAGATGTAGCCCACAAAGTATCTAAGAATGGTGCGCTGGCATTGCCACAGGCACTCAATCTCGACCCCTGGCCTCCGAAGCTCCTTCACGACAACTGGCTCGGATTCGAGATCGAATTTAGCCTGCAGACGCCCTGGTACTCGAAAGACGATCGCCCCTTCCACGTTCTCGACAACCCGGTGCGCAAGGACCGCGTCTTCGGCGTTCCCTACATGTCGGCCGCGAGCTGGAAGGGCTTGCTGCGGTGGGCGATCGGGATGACGACCGGCCTGATCGGCCCGACCCCCATCGAGGACAAGGAGAAGCGGAAAGAGGCGGAGGCGACGATCCTCCACCTCTTCGGCAACGAGAAGGGCGCGACCGACGACTTCCAGCGTGGTGCGCTGGCGTTTTACCCGACCTGGTTCCCCCGGGTCGGCTTCGAGGTGATCAATCCGCACAGCCGGAAGACCCGAGCCGGAACCCAGCCGATCTACTACGAGGTTGTGCCGGCCCGGTACCAGCGGGACGGCACCCAAGTTGACACCAAGGCGACCCTGCGCCTGCTCTACGCACCGCTGCCGGGACAGGCCGCCAGAGACAGCGTCGATCGGAAAACGACGCTCCGACTGCTGATTGACGCGACCGAGAAGCTGCTCACGACCTACGGCTTTTCGGCCAAGCGGACCGCCGGGTGGGGCCTGGCAACGATCGACGCGTGGGAAGCGCGCAGCGGTGACGGCTCGAAGCGCGGCAGTCGCGACGAGGTGGTCAATGCGCTCGATCAGCTTCTGGGAGCCGCGGAGGCCAAGCCATGAGCCGGACCGCTGAGGACATGGCGAAGGCGCTGCGAGAGCATCGCCCCTTGCTGCTCGCCTGCGAGACCATCGGCTGGCTGCACATGGCCGGCAAGGCGCGGGCTGATTTTCTCCGAGCAAAGGGGGGGACTGGCGTCGAATACGACGACCTGCGCTGGCATGAGCAGGAGATTCCCCCATTCCCGTGGAGCGAGTACTTCGCCTGGCTCACACATGGCCCGTGGAACATTGCGCAGGATAATTGGCCGTCTTCTTTGACGGACTTTTTGATCAAACACCGCGCTTCAGATGGTGGGATGTTGGGGCTTCTTCAGGCCGGGCATGGAATTGCTTCTGGGATCGAGAAAAACATCTCTGCCTCCACTTCCGAATACTTAAAGCAAGATGCCCCACGCATGTGGCTCTGCTCACCGTTCGGTCACCCGGTGCGCAATTTGCTGGTCGATCCACCGGCGCTTCTCGCCTCAGGCGGGTGGGAGGAACTCGTCGAGCGGGTTGCAGCGCTTCTGGAAAAACTCAAGGAACTTGGCTCGATTCCTTGCAAGGATTCAAGCCACTGGTGGCATTGGCGCGAAGACGCGATCGGCCCAAGCGGCTGGCTGAGGCAGGCCTTCCTTTCAACCGTCGCCGAGACGCGGCTCCCAAACAACGATGTCACACTGTGGGACCAGTCTTACGTGGCGGCGGCGCTCTTCAAATCGGCCGTCGCCGGGGCCATTTTGGTTGAGGACTTCGAATGGGGAAACAATTCAAAGCAACAGACCCGATGGCGGGTGCTAACCGTTGGGTTTGGCACGCGCCATTACGAAGCGCGGGCGGTGAAAATCGGTGATTGGGTGGGCGCTCAGCGGGATATCGAACGGTTCTTCGAGGAGGTGCGCAAACTCATCGAAGTAGATCTGGCTATCGGATCACTTGTCTATCGCGACGACGAAACGCTGACTTTTACGTTTCCCGGTCGGCGCGAGGATGAACGAGCCAGCCTCGATGACGACAAGGCTGAACAATTGCGCAAAGGCATCGAGGAACAGGTGGACAAACTGGCTGAAGCCGAGAAGTTCGAAACGCCCCCGCTTTGCCGTCTCTCCCAATCCACACGCTCCTTTGTGCCGATGGTCCAAGAATTGCGCGAGGTGCGAGAAGCACTGGCGGTTCCAATCCACGGGCCGTGGGAAATCAAGACCGATGATCAGTCCAAGGCGTCAGGAACCCGTCACGTCTGCCCCGTCTGCCAGGTGCGGCTCAACGAGCCGCCTCGCTCGGCGCAGACTGAAAACGCGCGCAAGAGTTATCTCTGTGGCGTTTGCCGCGAGCGTCGCAAAGGACGCCTGGATGCGTGGCTCGACGGTGATGGTGATACGATCTGGATTTCCGAGGTCGCAGACGAAAACGATCGCGTGGCTTTGCTCAGTCTGCGCTTCGACATCGATCCCTGGCTCGAAGGCCAGCATGTGGACTCGCTAAGGGCCCAGAGCATTGCGGACTGGCGGCGGTTCAATCCCATGTTGGGGCCAGAGGACAATCCAATTGATCCAGTCAATCCATTACAGTCCCTTGTCGATCACGTAGAAACGTTTCTCAGGGCGCCAAAGAAGAAGCAGCACGGCACACTAGACGATCGCGTGCTATCGTCGCTTAACCCGGGGTTCTCTCTCGAGAGCGACGTGGAAAAGTTCTACTCGAAGATTGTCGAAGACCGGGCGGCTATGGACGAAGCGGCCTGGAGCCCATCGGACATGAACCGCAACGCGACATGGCTCGCTCATCAGCTGTTCCGCAAGCTCCCTTCCCCCGGCCGGGTGTACCGCTTCTGGCGAAGCACGGAAGCGTTTTTTGACAAGCTTTTGAAACAGTTTCGCGAGATTGCCGCCAGCCACCCGAACCCCTGGCGGAGGCGCCGGTTGCGTCTCATTCCAGCTGGGCAGACGGCCCGAGGGTGGGAAGACCGCGAGACCTATGCGGGCCGATGGAAGGACAGCCCCTTCGAGGTTCTCTATCGCGCCGACCGCAACGAGTTCCTGACCATCGGCAACCTGGCCCGGTGCCTGGAAGCCACAGAAACTGCAACGGTACTCCAGGAACAGGAGCTTGAGCTCAAAGGGGACGACGGCCAGGTAAAAAAGCTCAAAATTCAATCCGCACGAGAACCCGAGCGCCTCGGCGTTTACGCGCCGGTGATCGCGCTCGAGCAGACTCCCCGGCGATTCCGCGTCCTCGTTCCGCTGGATCGTGTCACGTTTTGCATCGAGGCGGCGATCGCGAAGTGGCGTGAGGAGTTTGCACGCGTTTGGGATCGCATGCCGTTACGCATTGCAGTTGTGGCGTTCCCGCGGCTGACCCCGTTTCAGGCGGTGATCGAGGCCGCGCGGAATCTGGAGGATGCGCTGGACCGGGACGGTGGCGAGACCTGGCGGGTCCTGGAGTGCCGCACGCGCGGAGGACTCACCGCGCTGTCGCTCGAGCGGAAAGACGGCGCCACCGAGATGGTCCTGGTACCGGTGACCCTTCCCGACGGGCGGGAGGACGTGTTCTATCCTTATGCCCGCGTGGAAAATGGCACGCTGCGCTTCCCCCGGGATTTCCAGCATCCAAACGGTCAGCTCTATCGCCACATGGCCGACCTGCGCCCCGGCGATGGGATCAAGGTCGAAGCAAGCCGCATCACGAGCGTGTTTCTCGACACCACCTCGCGGCGGTTTGACACGCCACGGGCTTGGCCACTTGAAGAGTTTGAACGTATGCGGGCCACGTGGGAGCTGCTGGTCCGCCACAGCCCGAGCCTGACGGCGCTCCGCGGCGCCTGGTCCGAGATCCAACGGGTAGAGCAGGCTTGGCGCGACGCCGAAGGCGCTTGGTTGCCCCGCGCGAAGGAGGAGTGGCTGGGACTCGCGCGGGTGATTCTCAACGACCGGTTGGGCGTCGAAGGAGCGGCGCTCGAGGCGCTGGTGGATGCGGCAGGCGCCGGAATTCTCGCCTGGGCGCTGGAGTGGCACCTGACCTGGCTCAAGGAACGGATCGGAGGGTAATCCCATGAGCAAAAGTTACGAATCCTTCAGGGTCATCGGCCTGGCCGTTGATCCCATCCACGTCGGAACAGGCGGCGAACGTCTGGGCCGCGTGGACTTGTCCATCGTCCGCGATCCGGTGACGCGCGTGCCCAAAATCCCGGGTTCCAGTCTGGCCGGGGTGTGCCGCTCCTACGCGGCGATGGCGCTAAACAGATACCCGGACTGCGCCGGGCAAAGCGGCCACTGCGGACAACCGAACTGTCCGATCTGCACGGTCTTCGGGTTCGCCAAGGGCGCCGGTGGAGGATTCGCAGGCCTTGCAGCCTTCAGCGACGCTCACGTCTGGCTGTTCCCCGTGGCCACACGCGAAGGGCCGGTTTGGGTGACCTGTCCGAGTGCGCTCCGGCTCGCCGGTGAGGAGATCGACGGCGTCATCAAGGACGAGCACCGGGTCTATCGCAAGAGTCCTGGAGGACGGGGCCTCAACCTGGGCTGGCTTCTCCTCGAAGAAGACAAGCTGGAAGCCGAGCTGGACGAGAAGCTGGAGGGTGTCCCAGACTACATTTTGAAACGTGTCGCCGTTGTCTCGGACAAAGTATTCACCCATATCGTCAACAGCAATCTCGAGGTGCGCACCTCAGTTTCGATCAATCCCGAAACCGGAGCTGCGGAAGAAGGCGCGCTTTTCAGCTACGAGGCCCTGCCCCGTGCCAGTGTGCTGGTGTGGCAGGTCGTCTGCAAGAACCCTGGGCATTTCAAGATCAGCGGACAGGAGGTGAGTTCCCAGGTCGATTCGAAGCAGATAACCGCGCCGGCGGAAGTCTTCGAGGTCGTCAAGAAGTCGCACGACTACCTCGAGCATCTGGGCATGGGCGGCATGGGAACGCGCGGCATGGGGCGCCTGCGGGTGATCCACTCAGCTTCGACGAGCAGCTCACAGGCGAGGACGGCGGCTTCACCTGGGATCTCCCAGCCCGCTCCAGCGGGCAGCGCCGATCCCGCTGGCGGCACGGAGGGCGCATCCAAGGGAGGCGCAGTATGAAAAATCTCGACCTCGCTTGCGCGCAATTCGGACGCAAGCTCGCGGAAGACAACGGCATCGACGAAACGGTGTTCACAGCCGCACTGGGTGTGCTGGAAGAGCAAGGCCCTTATGCCTGTTTTCTTTATTTGAAGGCACGGCATGGTGAGGCCGGCGAATGGATCGGCCGCGAGGCCGCGGAATTCCTGGCCCAAGTTTTATCGGAACAAGACCAGGGCAACGACGCACTGGCGTTCGTGAAGCGTCTCGCGGACGATCTCGACCAATTGCTTTTTGCGCGCGATTTGCTCCGCCAAGGCTTCGCCTACGCCCGCTACCACGCCAAGGCACGGGGAAGCACGGGAGACGATAGATGAGCTGGTCGCTTTATCGCTGGACCTGGCAGCTCGAATCGCCAATCCACATGGGGATGGCACCCGCGGGCAGCATCAACCGATGCCGCCTCTACGTGCCCGCCCGTGCGTTGTGGGGAGCAGTCACGGCGGAACTCGCCCGCAAGAAGGCTGCGGCGCAGTTTCCCGACTATCAGCAAATCGGTAACGAAGTCAAAAACCGTGTGAGCTTCACCTACCTGTATCCGGCGGAAAAAAGTGGTGACCGCTGGCATGCCTGGCTCCCACAATATGAATGCGGCCTGGGATTGGTGTGGAAGCGGGAAGACAATTCCAAGCAGAGTCTTCCGGACCGGGATTTTCGCATGCGCCTGCTACACACTAGGCCGGGTACGGCAATCGACCCTGCCTCGGACACAGCTGAAGAAGGGTCTCTTCGGGAGACTGAGTGTATGAACACATTCTGGCGCGAAATGGATGGCCGGGCGTCTTCACCGGTGGGGCTGGTTGGCTGCGTGTTGGTTCAGAACGCGGCTTCAGCTTCAAGTGTGGACCTGAAATTACCGGATGATCTCCAATCCCTCCGTACGCTTTACGTTGGTGGCGATACCCGATATGGCCTCGGCAAGCTGAGGCGCGTAGGGGAGTTGAACCTTGTTTCAAACATATTTGGCCAGCTTGTGGAGCTGAGGGAAGCGGAACCGGTCGTACGCTCAGCCCGTGTGCTCGCTCACACCTATTACGCAACCAACGCCATGCGGGGCTCGCGTGAGGCATTGAGAGGATGGAATGACGGAAAGCAGGAGACCGCCGGCACAGACGGAAAGCCGTTGTGGGTGCCAGGTTCCGTCGCGCGAGACGGTGCAGCTCGCTTCCGGATGGATAGAGATGGAATCTGGCATGTGAAGGACGAAGACACCTCCAAGTCGGCGGCCAACGGAGGCACGGAAACATGACCGAGATACTCAAACCCTGGTACGCCATCGCGACGCCTCACGAGGACATCCGCGAAGGGCGTCTCGCGGAGGCCGTCTTCGCGGCGAACCTGTGGGCCGTCGTCCAGGGCACGGCCCCGGAGGTTTACCTCGATCCCGAAGAGTTCTTCCGCAAGACCTACCTGACCGCCGGACTGTCCACCGTGCTGAGTCGGGTCGCGGGCGCGCTCCGGCGCGGCGGTGAGAGCGGAGACCGCATCATCAGTCTCCAGACGGCCTTCGGCGGCGGGAAGACGCACACGCTCGTTGCCCTGTGGCACCTGGCGAAGCACGCGGATCGGTTGAAGGGGTCGCCTCACGCGGAGGGACTGCGAAAGGCCATCGGCGGACAACTGCCGGAGAAGGTGAAAGGCGTCGCGGTCTTCACGAACCAGACCTGCGACGCGACCCAGGGCCGCCAGGTCGAAGGGGGCGTTCACCTGCGCACGCTGTGGGGCGAGTTGGCGTACCAGCTTGGTGGAAAGGCGCTCTACGAGCACGTGCGGGCGAACGACGAGAGCCAGCGCGTGCCGCAGGGACTCTTCTTCGAGATTCTGCAGGCCGCGTCGCCGTGCCTGATCCTGCTGGACGAGCTGGCCGACTACTGCGTCGGCGCGGCCGCGGTTCCGGTCGGCGACACAAGCCTGGCGGACCAGACCGTCTCCTTCATCCAGCAGTTGACGGAGTCCGTGCAGCAGGTCCCGGGCGCGGTCGTGGTCGCCACGCTGCCGGCGAGCAAGTACGAGGTCGCCCAGAGCGAGAAGGGGCAGGAGGCTTTCGTCACGCTGGAGAAGCGCTTCCAGCGCCTCGGGGCCGACGTCAAGCCGGTCGCGGACGAGGAGATCTACGAGGTCGTCCGCGCCCGCCTGTTCGAGTCCATCGCGCCGGACAGGGAGCCGGACTATCCCAAGAAGGTCGCCCAGGTCTATCAGGCGATGTACGCGGCCCACGCTGGCGAGGTGCCCTCGGAGGCGGCGAAGAACACATACCGCGAGCAGCTCCAGCGCGCCTATCCCTTCCATCCCCTGCTCATCGATGCGCTCTACACCCGCTGGGGCAGCCACCCCGACTTCCAGCGGACGCGGGGCGTGCTGCGGCTGCTCGCCAGCATCGTGGGCGACCTCTGGAAGCGCCGACAGGGGAACACCGAGACACAGCACCTGATCCAGCCGTGTCATATCCGCTGGTCCGTCGATGCGCTACAGGCGGCGCTGACTCGGTTCTGGGGACCGGCGTATCAGTCGGTCGCCGCCGCTGACGTGATCGGTGACCGGTCCAACGCCGGCATCTTTGACGAAGAACGCGGCGGTGACTACCGAAGCGAGGCCATCGGCAAAGGGCTGGCTTCCGCCATCCTGCTCGGCTCGTTCGGCGGCCAGGGCGGGCGCAGCGGTTTCAGCTCGAAGGACCTGAAGCTCGCCTGCTCGAAGCAGGGCCTGAACTGGAACTACACGGACGGGGCCTTGCTGGAGCTGGAGAACCGCTGCTTCTATCTCCACACAGCGACGGCCGGGAGCCTCGGCAAGCGCTACTGGTTCGGCACCAAGCCCACGCTGAACAAGCTGGTCGTCCAGTACCGCCAGCAGATGGCGAAAGCAAGCTTCGACGAGGCAATTCTCGACGACCTCCGGGCCGAGTCGCAGAAAGGCGCGCTCGCCGGCGCGACGTGGCGCGTGATCCTCGACCCCGCGAAGGACCTGCCGGAGCAGAAGTCGCTCACCTTGCTGGTCCTTCCACCGTCACTCGCCTGGGACGAGAACGGCGGCGCGAAGGACGCGATCCAGGAGCGCGTGAAGGCGATCAGCACCCGGTGCGGCGGAAAGGACCGTCTGTACCGCAACACGCTCCTGTTCCTGGTGGGAACCGCTCGGGGCTTAAGCAAACTGCGGCAGGCCCACCGGGAGCGGGCGGCCTTGGAGGGCCTGCGCGCGGACTACTGGGATCAGCTCGACGAGGAGCAGCGCGAAGACCTCAAGAAGCGCCTGGACGCGGCGCGCAAGGCCGCGCTGGAGGCGCTGGGCCCCGCCTACACCGTTGCCCTTCGAGTGCGCGGGCAGGAAGTGGAATCGTGCGTGCTTTCGGATGCGCGCCGGACCTTCCAGGAACACCTCGGCTACGTGTGGACCACGCTCGTCGAGGATGAGGAGTGGATTCTTCGGCGCGTCGGCTCGGTGACGCTCGAGAGCACGGGCCTCATCCCGAAGGAAGGTGGGCTACGCCTGAAGGATGCCGTCGAAGCCTTCCTGCGGTTCACGGACAAGCCCATGGTCGCGGCCAAGGAAGCGGTGACGGCAGGACTCGCCCAAGCCTGCGTGGACGGACTGGTGGGCGTCGGTCGGGGTCCAAGCCTTTCGGCACTCCATGCCAGGTACTGCAAGGAGCGGATTGCGCTGGACCCCAACGAGGACGGCGTCTGGATCATCCCTCCCTTCACGCCGGAGGCCGCGAGGGTCCCAGGCAGCGAAGAGACTGCGGGCGCCGGTGCCGAAGAATCGAGGCCGGTAGACGGAATGGGCTCCGGCACGATGACTGGTGAAGGCCTGGAAACGGGCGTCGCGGCGGCGTCTGGGCGCAAGGGTACGGTTCGCCGGTTTATCGTCCGCGGTGCCGTTTCGGTCGAGCACTGGAGCGAGCTCTTCCGCTGCTTCGTCGGCCCTGCTGCGCGCATGAACTTAAAAAAGGTGCAGCTCGGCGTTCAATTCGAAATGGTGCTCCCCGATGACCGGCCACTGAGCGACAACGACCCCACATTCAAGACAATGAAAGAAGCCGCGCGGCAGTTGGGGTTGGATCTGGAGGCCGAGGGGTAGGCACCCGTATCCGCGACGACGTGGCCTGTTTCCAGGCCGTGCTCGCCAAGCGCGCGCAGGGCCAAGCGCGCAGCGAGGAGGAACTCGACCATGCAAAGCGACAGATCATCTCGCGCGCCGTCGCGCCGGAGGGCGTGGTGGACATCTTCGGCTTCGTGAAGGTGCGCTATCAGGGGCTTGAGAAGAACGCTAACCGGCTGTTTTCCGCCTGCGCCCTGGTGAATCTGTACATGGTGCGCCGGCACCTGTTGCGCAATTACAGGAGGCAGGGTGCGCCTAATGAGCGGTCAATGACGAACGGAGGGTCAGCGAAGACTGAGAAAACCCCTCGGATTCGCCCTTGTACGCCTTCGCTGATGCTCAAGCAGGCTCCTCGCTCATGATGAAAATTGGCACTTCTACAAAACTTCCTTAGGCCCGAAAAAATTGACGGCCGGGCCCTGACTACTTCACCTCCGCCCCGCCCGGACCGATTTCGGCGCTCTTGGTCTTGAACGGGCCGGCGCTGGGGCCTTCGGCCTCGACCCCTCCAGGGCCGATTTCGACGGAGCCCGCTTTGAAGGGGCCAGCTCCCACCTTCAGTTCGGCGCAGCCGGAAGCGCTGGCGGCGAAGGCCAGGACGACCAGGCGTTGGATGAAAGCGTGCATTGATTTCATTGGGGTTCTCCCTCAAAAATGCCCTCGGGCGGGCAACGCAACGTAAACGGAAAAAAGGGCGGCCTTCGCTTCGAATCGCCCTCGCCCCCGCGCCCCAGGGAGGCTGCAAGAAGCGGGCCCGGAGGTGCCCGGCCTCCTCACCTGCCGAGGGCTTGCCGCAGGGCCCGGGCCGTCAAGGCCCGGGCGAAGACGGGAGAGCCCACGTCGAAGTCTTTCGCGCGGGCAAGCGGCCCGACGATCACCGGCTCGAAGCCGGCCTCCTCCACCAGGCGCGCGGCGAGCTTGAGCGCCTCCGGGTCGTCGCCGGCGAGGGGCACGGCGATGCGCTCGCCCGGCCGGTGGGCCTCGCTGCGCAGGGCGGGCGAGTCGATACGCGGGACCTTCGCCCCATGAGGTCCTTTGACCTGTTCACATAGTCGCCTCAGGATCAATCCGTACCGCCTTTGCTCTAGTGCGGAGAGGGCGGCAGCGCACTGCCGTATTCTCGTATTCGCTCATGTTTTATAGCCGTTCAAGTTATCTGAACGGCAGAAGGACTTGAACATTACAGCCAACTAGTTCAAAATCAGCTAATGTTCACAAAATATGAACACAATATGAAATTGAACACAACGCAGGAAATTGCCCTGATCCAACAAGCCGCTGCTGCCTTGCGGCGGTCGGGCCTCGGGGCGCGCGCGGCGAAAGGGCCGCGCGGCGCCGCCGAGCGGGGCGCAGGCGCGTGGCTCCGTGTCGGGAAAGGCAAGCAGAACATCGCCTATCGGGTGGAGGTCAAGCGGGGTGTCACACCAGCCACACTGGGTGCCATTGTGGCTCAGTTGCGAGACCTCGCTGGACGGACAAGCCGGCCCATCTTGCTCGTGACGGACTATCTAACGCCGCCGGTTGCCGAAAAGCTGCGGGCTCACGAACAGCAGTTCGTCGATGCAGCGGGCAATGCTTACCTGGAAGGCCCGGGACTGCTGGTCTACGCGACGGGCCGCAGGCCCCAAGCGAGGCGCGCAGTTCCAAAGGCGGGTCAGACCTTTACCACCAACGGCCTGAAGATCCTCTTCGCCTTGATCTGCCAGCCTGCCCTCGCCGAAGCACCGCACCGAGCCATCGCGGCGGCGGCAGGTGTTGCCCTGGGTGCCGTACCCGGCGTTCTCGCCGGTCTTCAGGCAGCGGGCCATCTGCTCGTCGCTGGCAAAAAGCGCCGGCTGAATGCGACCAAGCGCTTGCTCGACGAATGGGCGCTTGCCTATGCGCGCAAGCTACGGCCCAAGACGCTGTATGCAACCTACAGCACGCCGAACTTGGACGCGTGGAGGCAGTGGCGGCTCGATCCGCAAGAAGCCCGCTGGGGGGGCGAACCGGCCGCCAACCTGCTCGTGCGTCACCTGAAGCCCGGTATCTTGACCATCTACGCCAAGAAACCGCCCGCGAAACTCGTTGTTGAGCAACGAATGGTGCTCGCCGACCCGGTGCGTTTGCCGCCCTACGTGGAGATGAGACGCCCCTTCTGGGGCGAAGCCTTGCAGGTGCAGGAGCGGCCCGATACGGTGCCGGCGGCGCTTGTGTATGCCGACCTGCTGGCCACCGGCGACGGCAGGTGCATCGAAACGGCGCAGATGGTCTATGACGACTACCTTGCTCGACTTCTCCCAGCGGCCTGAACTTGCGCTGCACGGCCGCATCGTCGCAGACGTGGTGGCCGTAGCGACGCCGCTCGGAATCGAGCTGCTGATCGTGGGCGCCTTCGCGCGCGATCTTCACTTGATCTACGGCCATGGCATCGAAGCGCAGCGCCAGACCGAGGACCTGGACTTCGCCCTGGCGGTGCCGCACTGGGCGGCTTTCTAGGCGCTCCGGGAACGGCTGATCGCGTCCGGTAACTTCCGCGTTTCACGGACCGCCCCCCATCGGCTACGGCACCGGAGCGACTTGCCGATTGACCTCATGCCGTTCGGCGACGTGGAGACGAGAAAACGAAAGATCGCCTGGCCGCCGCGAGGCGAAACGGTCATGGACGTCTTTGGTTTCAGAGAGGCGAATGCAGTGGCGTGGGAAGTCGTTCTGCCTGGCCCGATCCGGACGCGATTGGTTTCCTTGCCTGCGCTCGCACTGCTGAAGATCGTCAGTTGGCAGGACCGCCAGTACGAGTCGCCGCGCAAGGATGCCCACGACCTGCTGTTGATACTCAGGAACTATCTCGCAGCAGGTAACGAGCCTCGCCTTTGGAATGAATTCGCCGATTGGACCCAGGAGGACGGGTTCGATTACGAACTTGCCGGGGCGCGGATGGTGGGCCACGACGTGAGGGCATTGCTGGACGACAAGGGGATCGAACGTGTTGGCGTTCTGCTATCGCAACAGGCAAGCTCGCGCATGCCTGGGCGCTTGCCGGCGCAAATGGACCCTGGGAATCCCCAGCGTGCTCGGGCTCTGTTGGAAGCCATGCTTGGCGGCCTGGTGGAAAGCTGGTGCAAATGAACAGCGAAAAGCGGTGGCCGGCGCTTCGGATCGCCTTCGCCCCCGCGCCCCAGGGAGGGTGGCGGCAAGAAGCGGGCCTGGAGCTGCCGGGCTTCTTCACATGCCGAGGGCTTGCCGCAGCGCGCGGGCTGTCAAGGCCCGGGCGAAGACGGGCGAGCCCGCGTCGAAGTCTTTCGCGCGGGCGAGCGGCCCGACGATCACCGGCTCGAAGCCCGCGTCCTCTACCAGGCGGGCGGCGATCTTGAGCGCCTCCGGGTCGTCGCCGGCGAGGGGCACGGCGACGCGCTCGCCCGACCGGTGGGCCTCGCTTCGCAGGGCGTGGTGGGGGATGGTGTTGAAGGCGCGCACCAGCCGCACGCCGGGCAGGAATTCGGCGGAGGCCACGCCCGTGCCCTTCCTGCGCGCCTCGTGGACCATGTCGCCGTCCCGATGGGGAAAAGGGTTCCCGGTTTCCAGCACCACCTGGCCTTTGAGCTGGGCGGCGTAGTCCCGCCCTACCTGGGGCAGCGCCCCGAAGGCAAGGGGTCTTCCTGGGCTTCCCTGGCCTGGCGCGCTCCCTCGGGCTCGTTCAGGGTTCCTTATGACCTCGGCAAGGTGGCACAATAGACCCTGTCTCAAGAGTTTCCCCGCGGTAGAGTACGCGCAAGGGGCGCCTTGGCGCGCCGTCTGCCTGCGTTGTTCGGTGCGTTTCGCTTCGCCCATGAGAAACACGATCTGGTGGTTGGCTCTGCTCGCCACCCTGGCCGTCCTCATCGCCCTCTTCTACCCCTGGAGGGAAGAGGAGGCGCCCCAGGTTCAGCAGCCCAGCCCCGCGGAACCGCCGGCGCCCGAGGCCACGGCGGAGCCGCCCATCCGCCATCCCATCGAGCGCGCCCAGCCGCCCGGGGAAGAACCCGCGCCGCAGCCGCCCCTGCCGCCCCTCAAGGAGAGCGACGCGGCGCTGCGGGAATCCCTGGCCGGCCTGTTCGGAACGAAACCGCTCGCGGACCTCTTTCATCTCACGGACATCGTGCGGCGCATCGTCGCCACGGTGGATAACCTGCCGCGCAAGCGAGTGGCTTCGCGCCTGCTGCCGGTGAAACCCCCCGCCGGGCAATTCCTGGCGGCGCAGCAGGGCGACCGGTTGACGATCGGCGCGGGAAACCACCGGCGCTACGCGCCCTACGTGCGGCTTGCGGAGGCGGTGGACGCCAGGAAGCTGGTGGCGGTGTACGTCCATTTCTATCCCTTGTTCCAGCAGGCGTACGAGGACCTGGGCTATCCGGGCAAATACTTCAACGACCGCCTGATCGAAGTGATCGACCACCTGCTCGCCACGCCCGAGCCCCAGGAGCCCATCGCCCTGGTGCAGCCCCACGTGCTCTACCAGTTCGCCGACCCCAAGCTGGAGGAGCTGTCGGCCGGCCAGAAAATCCTCCTGCGCATGGGCCGCGACAACGCCCTCGTCGTCAAGGCGAAGCTGCGGGAGATCCGGCGGCAGTTGACCGGCCAGGAACTGCCCCGCTGAAAAACCGGTTACAGGGTGAACCGGAGCGAGCGCAGCAACGCCCCCGGCAGCCGGGCGCTCGCCGTGGAACGCTCTCCGTAGGTGGAAGGATCCAGCAGCAGCTCGGGAGCGCGGGCGAGGTCCACCAGGTGCTCGCCCAGCATGCGGTAGATGGAATCGTCGAAGCGCATGGGATCGACCGGGGCGGCGATGCGCCCGCCCTCCACCCAGAAGGTGGCGAAACGGGTCATGCCGGTGATGCGGCCGGCGGGCCGGTCCGAGTAGTTCAAGTACCAGAGGTTGCCGACGGCGAGCCCCGCGTCCAGGGCCGCGAGGGCGTCCTTCCCGTCCAGCGTGCCGGGCGCCAGGTCCAGGGACTGGGGCGTCTCGGCGGCGTTGGCCCCGTTGGTGGGAAGGCCGTACTCCCTGGCCGAGCGCGGCGACACCAGGGGCTCGCCGAGCCGGCCCCGGTCGATCAAGGTCACGGCGGCCGGCTTGACGAAGCCCTCCTGCTGAAACGGCGGCGCGACGCCCGCTTCGGCGTTCTCGATCAGGGTGACTTGCGGCGAGAGGATGGCCCCGTGCTCCATGCGCAGGAGCGGGCTCTGCCCGGTGGCTCGGGCCCGGGCCGAGAAGCCGTCCCAGCAGAGCAGCCCCATCAGCTCTTCCAGGGCCCGGGGCGCGAGATAGGCCCGGTATTCTCCCGGCTCGATCGTCCGCGGCGGGATCGAGAGGAGGGCAAGCTTCTCCGCCGCCGCCTCCAGTTTCGCTTCGAAGGCGGCGGGCTCCCAATCGAACCCGGCATAGCTCGCTTTCACCGCCTTGTCGCCGTGCAGGTAGAGGCTCCAATCCAGGTGGAAGCTCTCCACCTGGTGCCAATTGCGCTGCCCGAAGGAATTGGCGAAGCCGCGGTACAGGGTCCCGGCGGCGTAGAAGCCCACCAGATCGCGCCCCGCCGCCGCGGCGACGACCTGCCGGGTGACTTCCTCGGCCGGCGCGAGGCGGCCGCGGCGTTTCGTGCGGGTGGAGCAGGGCGTCTCGGCGATCATGAGCCACGGGTCTTCGGGAAGCTGGGCGAGGTCGTCGCGCAAGCGGGCGATCACGGCCCGCGCAAGCGCCTGATCCTCGTTGTCGCCGGCGATCACTAGGGTGGCGGCGGCCTGGCGTCCCGCCCGCACCAGCCGCACCGTGAGGTAGCGCTGCTCCACGCTCCCCGCCTGCCGTACCTTGCCCCGGTTGAAGCGCACGAAGTCCGAGCGTTCAGCGGAAAGGTAAAGAAGCAGGGCTTCCTCCGGGTGCAGTTCCCGGCATAACCGATCGGCGAGGTCGAAGAAATGCTCGTTCACGCGCCCTCGCCGCCGAACACGTCCACGCCGGAGAACAGGCAGGCCGGAGAGGCATGACCCACGTGGATCGCCTGGTTGGGTTCGCCCTTGCCGCACGTGAGCGTTCCGTGCACCTGGAACGTGTCCGCGTCGCCCACCATGCGCAGGCTGCGCCAGAAGGCGCTGGAGATGCCCCGGTAGCACGGGTTCTTGACCACGCCTTTCACTTCCCCGTTTTCGATCAGCTCGCCCCACTCGCAGCCGAACTGGAACTTGTTGCGGGAGTCGTCGATGGACCAGGAAGCGTTGGTGCGCATCAGCACGCCCCGCTCGATGGAGCGGATCATCTGCGCCAGGGAACTCGTGCCGGGCTCCACGTTGAGGTTGGCCATGCGGTCGACGGGCGGGCGATTCCAGCTCGAAGCCCGGGCGCTCGCTGTGCCGGGCAGGCCCGAGCGTTGTTGCGAGAGCCGCCCACCGAGGGGACGCTCCAGGATGCCGTTGCGGATAAGCCAGCGCTTCTCCGCTGGCATGCCTTCGTCATCGAAGGCGAAGCCCGCGATCTCCCCGGGCACCGTCGGATCGTAGGTGACGTTGAGCAGGGCCGAGCCGTAGGCGTAGCGGCCGAACATGTCCAGGGTCACGAAGCTCGTGCCGGCGTAGTTGCGCTCGTCGCCCAGGATGCGGTCCAGTTCCAGGGGGTGTCCGATGGACTCGTGGACCTGGAGCGCCATCTGGTCCGGCATGAGGAGCAGGTCCATCCGCCCCGACGGGCACTGGGGCGCCCCCAAAAGCTGCAAGGCCTCATCCGCCAGGCGCGGGCCGCAGCCGATGAAGCCGCAGCGCTCGAGGGACACGGGACCGCCCTGGCTCGCGTGAAGGAAGCTGCGCGTCTGGGTGTCCGTGCCCTGGTGCGCCGTCACCCGTCCGTGGGCGATCGTATAGCGGTACCGCTGCCGGACTTCGCCCCCTGTGCGGGTGAGATAGAGCGTGTCCACCTCCCGCCGCTCCAGCGCCATGTAGCGCTCGGCGATACGGGGGTCGGTCTTCGCCCGCCGGCATTCCTCGGCGAGGAGGTCGTAGAGCTCCCTCGGGGAAGGCGTCTCGCCCGCTTCACTCTCGAGGGCTCCCCTCGGGGCGGGCATGGATCCGGGATCGAAGGGATGCACGCTCATCGTGCGGGTGGCTTCGGCCCAGGCGGTGGCCCGGTCGAGGGCCGCCTGCAGGCCGGTCAAAGACAGGTCGCTCGTGGCGCAGTAGCCGTAGCCTCCAGGCACGATGGCTGTCACCATCGCCCCCCGGTCCAGGGATCGATGGGGCGGCTCCAGGATGTCCTGCCGCACGGCGAGCCATTCGGTGCCCTGTGCGACGTAGCGCAGCGACCAGAAGGGGGCCGCAGAGCGCAGGGCGTGGAATCGAAGGCGCAGAGCTTCTAGCCGATCCATGGTGCGCGAGGTGCCAGTCGAGACAGAGTGTAGCGCGCCGGAGGGGGTTTACCCCAGGGCCGGCTCTCCGATCGGTGCGCCTCGGCCCTGGGCCACCTGCCCGGCCGTCCCGGCGGATTTCGAAGGCTTCGGCCACCCGGGCAGGATCGGCTCGCAGAAAAGCGGCGGAAGGTCGACAATAGGGCCGGCCATCCCGGTGGAGGCAGGGGGATGTTCAAGCGGGGACAGGGCGGTTCTTTCCAAGGCAGCTCAGTCATCGTGACCGGTGGCTCCCGGGGCATCGGTCTGGCGACGGTGCGGGCGTTCCTGGTGGTCGGCGCGCGGGTCGCCCTGTGCGCCCGGGACCCGGCCCGGCTGAGGGACGTCGAAACGCAGCTCGGGTTCGGCGATCGGCTGCTCGTCCGCGTCGCGGACGTCTCCGATCCGGACCAGGTGCGGGCGTTCGCCGCAGCGGCGATGGACGCGCACGGCGCGCCGGGGGTCCTGGTCAATAACGCCGGCGTGCTCTCGGTGGGCCCCTTCGCCCGGGAGCCCTTCGAGCGCATGGGAGCCGTGATCGACGTCAACCTCAAGGGCGCCATGTACATGGCCCGGGCGGTGCTGCCCGCCATGCTCGAGCGGGGCGAGGGCGTGATCGTGAACGTCTCCTCCGGCGCGGGGCTCACGGGCTTTCCGGACATCGCGAGCTATTGCGCCTCCAAATTCGGCCTGGTGGGCTTCAGCGCCGCCCTGGACGAGGAGGTGCGGGCGGCGGGGTTGCGGGTCTACGCCCTGTGCCCCGGGCGGGTCGCCACCGACATGCAGGCGCAATATTCGGGCGCCCGGGTGGGCATGCCGGCGGAGCGGGTGGCGCAGCGCATTCTCGAGTTGGCGGCGGCCCGGCCGGCGCGCTGCGTGGTCACCCTGGGGTAGGGGCGAAGGCGGCGCCCCTCTCCTCAATCGATCCACAACGGTCCCCGCTCCCGCGCGAGCCGCCAGGGGGCGCCGGGACGCTCGCGGCACAGGCCGAAGACGAAGGAGGGGGCTCGCCCGGGCAGGGTGAAGCGCAGGTCCACGAACCAGACGCAGTGGGCCCCACCCTCCTGGTCGATGCGGTAGAGGGCGGGAAAGCGGGCGAAGGCGCGGAAATTCCGGAACGCGTCTTGCGCCCACGCTTCCCGGGCGAGGGCGCCTTCCCGGGGCTTGGAGCCGTAGCGGGGATGCACGCGCCATTGGGGCGCTGGCCGGTATGCCGATGCCATGGCGGCGTAGCGCCCCATGGCGGGGATCCGTTCCACGAGGCTCGGCCCGGGCAGCAGGTCCACCAGCGCCTCGTGGTACGCCTCGCCGTGGCGCACGATCACCTTCCAGTGGAAGGGGGAAAAGGGCTGGGGCAGGGCATGGGGGGTGGCACCGGCGAGCCCCAGGGCCTGGGCGTACGCCGCGCCGATGCCCACCGCCCGCTGCTGGAGCGCGGCGAGGAACGCCCCATAGCCGGCCAGGACCGCGAGCGCGAGGGCCGCCGCGGTTCGGCCCCGGGACGGAAAGAGCCAGCCGGCGACGAGTCCCGCCGCGATGATCCCGGTGAAGTAGGGATCGATCACGAAGGCGAGGGGGAGCGCTGCGCGCCAGCCGGAGACCGGGGCGAAGAGCTGGGTGCCGTAAGCGGTGATCACGTCGCCCGCGATGTGGATGCCGATCCCCAGGGCCGCCGGCCCGTAGAACGCCCGCCAGGGCTTGCCGAAGAGCTTGCCGAAGAGGAGGGCGAGGGCGAGCGCCCACGCGGGCAGCATCAGCAGCGAGTGGGTGACTCCCTGGTGCGCCTGGCTGAGATACCACAAGGTATCGACCGCCCGCAGGGCGAAGTCGCAGTCCGGAAACGCGCCGGCGATGAACCCCGCCGCCATGCGCTGGCGCAGGCTCGGCGCCCTGGGGGAAGGGTGAGCGGGCGCGGTGGCGCGGGTGAGGAGCGCCCCGCTCAGGGCATGGGTCAGGGTGTCCACCAGCGCCGGAAGGGGCTCGATTACGGAGCGGGCTGCGCACCCACGGCCTCGGCCGGGGCCTCCTGGGGCGGTGCTGCGCGAGCGAACACCCAGGAAGGCAGCCGTTCGGCCGCGGTGAGCAACCGGTTCAGAAAGCGGCGGGTGGAGGCCGAGTCGGCGGAGTCGTCGTGCATCCAGTAGAAGAAGGCGGCGAGGTAGATGCTCGTGGTCACGGTCTCCTCCAACGCCCGGCTGACGTACGCCGCTTCCCGCCGGGCTCCCTCCCGGATCCACTGAACGGTGCGGCTCACCCGCAGCAGCCCCCGCACCTGGATGTGCACGTGGCCGGGCTCCAGCTTTCCGTAGATGATCTGCCGAGTCACCCGGCGGTGGGGCGCCAAGGCCTCGAGCCAGGTCATGATGAGTCGGTGCAGGCGCTCGCGGGGAGGAAGCGCTAGGACTTCGGGCCGGGCCGCGGCCCGGAGCATGGCCGCGTCCGCCCGGTCGAACCAGGCCTCCGCCACGTCTTCTTTCTCGCGAAAGTGCTGGCGCACGTCATCCAGGGTGATGCCTAGCTGGGCGGCCACTTCAAATAGGCGCACGCGCTCCCAGGCGCTTGCCTCGGCCAGCGCCAGGGCGGTGTCGACGATGCGCTCCCGCAGATCGGACGGGTTCTCCATATCAGCGCCTCCTGCGTTGCACGTTGGGCATACGCTTTAGCATACGCTTCCCGGAGGATGAGGATGCAGGAGGAGCCCCGACGTCTGGTCGGTGTCGACGGCTGTCCCGGGGGGTGGGTGGCGGCGAGCTGGGGCCAAGGCCGATCCGTTCTGGACGTGGGCGTGTACCGCTCCGCGGCCGAAGTGCTCGCTGCCTTTGCGGATGCCGCCGCCATCGCCGTCGATATTCCCATCGGACTCACCGAGGCGGGCCGGCGCGCTTGCGATGGGCAGGCGCGGGCGCTTCTCGGGCGGCCCCGCGCCTCCAGCGTGTTTCCCGCCCCGATCCGACCCGTGCTGTTCGCCCCGACTCGCGAGGCGGCTTCCCGCATCCAGCGGGCGATAGACGGTCGCGGCGTGGGGGCCCAGGCCTGGGCCCTCGTGGCCCGCATACGGGAGTGGGACCGGGCGCTGCGGCCGCCTCCGGCGGCCGCCGGGCGGGTGTTCGAGGCCCATCCGGAAGTGAGCTTCTGGGCGCTCAACGGAGAACGCAGCCTCGCGCCGTCCAAGCGGACCCCGGAGGGATACCAGGCGCGACGCCGGCTGTTGATGAGCGCTTTCGGCAGCAGGGCGGTCGCGGCCGCGATCCGCGCCGCAGCGGCCACTGGAGCGCGGCCCGACGACGTGCTGGATGCCATCGCCTGCCTCTGGACTGCCCAGCGCATCGCCCACGGCGTGGCCCGATCGATCCCCTCACCGCCGGAGCGGGACGCGACGGGCCTGCCCATGGCCATCTGGTACTAGCAGCGACCGCGAAATGGTTTGCCCGGTGGGCACCGTTCGCCGGGCTTATCGAGTGGGGGCTGGGCTCCACGCCCCCGGCGCGCTTTTCCCGAGCGCGGCTGCCTGGGTTGAGGCACGAGGGGGATTCCTGTATAATTATCCACTTGTTAGGTGTGCGATAAGCACTCTCACAAGAGCCCCCTACCGGTTGACCCTTGAGGTTGACATGGGTTGGGGGCTTCGTGTTTTTGAACCCACCACAGAAGGAGGCGCCCCCATGGCCCGACCCTTGACCCCTGAAGAAGCCACGACGCTGATCATCCGGCGCCGCCTGCAACAAGTGGAGGAGCGCAAGCATTCCCAGCAGCGGAAGGAGGCGGAAAAGCAGGCGCAGCGAGTCCCCGGTACCCAGCCCTCCCGCTCCGGGCGTTGAGCCGCCCTTGTCCTGCGGTTTCGCGCCGGCCCTGGCGCGCGTCCGGCACCTTTTGACCGAAGGAGATCTCCCATGGCGAAGGAAGAATTGTTGGAAGTGGAGGGCGTGGTGAGCGAAGTGCTGCCCAACACCCAGTTCCGGGTCACCCTGGATAACGGGGTCGAGGTGGTGGCCTACGCCTCGGGCAGGATGCGCAAGTTCCGCATTCGCATCACCCGGGGCGATCGGGTCACGGTGGAGATGTCTCCCTACGACTTGACCAAGGCCCGCATCAACTTCCGTCACCGGGAGGGTGACGCCTCCGCCCGAAGGCCGATCTAGCGGACTTCCAGCCGCTCGTCGTCCCTGGACCGCCGGCAGTCCGGCGGCGTATCCTGAGCCGCCCCGCCTCGCTACACTTATCGGCGCTGGGCCCGCCGGCCTCGGCGGGGGAGGAAGCGTCCATGAGCAAGCTTTCCCACGTGGGCCACGCCGACCAGATCCTGATCGAGATGGCGGCCCTCACCGTCATCTTCGGGCTCGCCATCGCGAGCCTCGGTATCGGAATGGCCCGGCCCATTTCTTCTCCCGTGAAGCCTACTGCCTCGTCCTCGCCGGCGGTGCCGGGGGAGACGTCCCGCCCCGCCGGCCATGCCTGCGAGGAGCGGGCCGAAGATGTGGGGCAACTGATGGATTGCCTCCAGACCGCCCTGGAGCAGGAGCAGGCGGCGCTCCAGAGCGCCTACGCTCGCTTGAGCCACCTCGCTCCAGAGGCGGGGCAGGCGCTGGAACGGTCCCAAAAGACCTGGTCCGATTACGTGCGCGCCGACTGCGAGTTGCAGGCCGCGCCCTTCGCGGCAACGCCGGTGCAGCGGGCCATGTACCTCAACTGCGAATATGTGCGCACGGCGGCGCGGGTCCGGGCGCTGGAGGCGCTGGCCGGGGAGCTGGTCTCCTCTGCCGCCCGGAGCGACGCGCCCGGCGGGGCGGCGCGCCGTTAGGAAATTCTTAGCATTTGGTGAAGCAAGATTTAGGATCGCCCTTCCGCGACCGCCCCTATCCTGGCGAGCCTGCGAGCGCTGCATCTGCGGCGCCGGACCGATGGACGCGAAGGAGGAAAAATGGACGCAGGAAAGATCGGGGGTGCGCTGCTGGCCCTGTCCACGGCGTTGGGGATGAACGGGGCGGTCGCCGGGGAGACCACCGCCAGACACTCGGACGTGGAGCGGGGACTCTATTTGGTGATCGTCGGAAGCTGCAACGACTGCCACACCCCCAACTATCCCGAGACTGCCGGCCAGGTGCCGGAGAGGGAGTGGCTCACCGGCAGCCCCGTGGGATTCCAGGGGCCCTGGGGCACCACCTATCCCACCAACCTCAGGCTGGCGGTGCAGGGGATGTCGGAAGAGGCGTGGATGGTCCGCGCCCGCAGCGCCATGCGCCCGCCCATGCCCTGGTTCACCTTGCGGGACATGGCAGAGCAAGATCTGCGGGCCATCTACCGCTACATTCGAAGCCTCGGCCCCCGCGGGACGCCGGCGCCAGCCTACGCTCCGCCCGGCCAGCCGGTGCCAGCGCCTTATTTCAAACTGGTCCTGCCGGAGAACCCGGCGTCCCAGGCGGAGGCGTCCCGCTAGCTTCCGGGCGCTGGCCGTCGGACCGAGCCGCCTCGCCGGCCAGCCGGATGGGGCGGCTCACGTGCAGGCGGAAGCGCCCGCGTCCGGTCTTCTCGATGCGCAGAAATGGAAACCGCTCCGTTAGGCGCCGCTGCAGCAAGATCAGCCGCGCTTCAAGGTTCTCGCACAGTGCGGGCAGGGGAATCGACGGATCCAGACGCAACTCCCGGTTGGTGAATTCGGTACGCCCCTGCCCCACGTGCTCCCGCACCAGTTTCCAGAAAATCGCGCCCGCGACGCCCTTGATCAGGTAGTCCTCGCCGATGAACACGCTGTGGTCGGCGGGATAGTGGCGTATCGTCACCGGCGTCCCCTTCACCGGGGTGCGGCGGCGGGCGGGTGGAGCGTCCTCTTGCGCTTCCGGGGCTTGCTGTAGCGCATGGAGGGCGGCGGCAAGCTGGCTGGCCACGATCACCAGGGCGTCTTCGTGGTCGTAACCGAAGCGCCCGTCCTGGGCGCTTTCCGCGTATAGAACTCCCAGCAGTTGCCCCGCGAAGAGGATGGGCACGGCGAGCTGGCTGCGGGGCTCGGCCAGCCCCGGCAGGGGAATCTCGGTCTCCAGCTTGGAGGCAAGCCCGCTGCGGGCCGCGCTGTCGCGGATCGCTTGCCCGTAGGCGTATTCCGATGTCATGTGAGTGATGCGGATCGGGGTCCGCTCCCGGGCCGCCACGCCGATCACGCCCGCACCCAGAGGGATCTCCGAGCCGACGCCGGAGACGGGATAGCCGCGGCTTGCCACCGTGTAGAGCCGCGCTTCCGCCGGGTCGAGGAGCAGCACCATGGCGTGGGGGATGTCCAAGCGCTTCTCGAGGGCGAGGAGGGTCTCGTCCAGGAGGACGGCGAGCTCGGTGCAGGCGCCCATGCGCCGGGCGCAGGCGCGCACCCCCGCCAGCAGGCTGGGCCCCGGGGCAGGCGCCGGCAGCTCCTGCCCGTCCACGTGCTCGATGGCAAGGACCCGGTAGAGGTCGGAGCCCAGCAGGCGGAACACCCCGCTCATGCCGGTGTGAGAGGCGATGCCGGCGAGTTTGGCTTTCATGCTCTCGAACAGGGGCCCCTCGGTTTCGGTGCGCAGGTAACGCAGGCTCAGGCGATAGCGGGCGGCGGTGACCGGATGGACCACGAGGACCGTGGCGCGGGGGTTGGCGAGCACGTTCTGGCGCGTCTTGTTGAAGAACTGGAAGGAAAGGGCCACGTGTTCCGGGTCCACGTAGTGCACCTCCGAGACGTAGGTCACGTTGGGCGTGCCGTCGGGGGCGCAGGTGGCGATCTGGGCCGGAATGGCCCCATCCAGGCATTCCCGGATCGCATCCAGGCTCAGGCGCATGGCGGTGCGGGCAGAGGCGCTCCCGCCCCGGGACCGGGGGTCTGGACGTAGGCGGCGCGGGGAACGAAGCTGACGGCCACCACTTCCTGGGGAGTGAAGGCGAGAAAGGTACGGACCCAGACCTCGGCCAAGCCAACGGATACGAGCTCCGCCACGAGGGCGTCCACCTGGCGCGCCATGGCCTTGAAATCTGCGGGCCTGGGCGGGGCTAGAGCAGCTTCCCCACCCTTCAATTGCAGGGTGCGGTGGGTGCTGGGTTGGGAGAACACGGCGGCAAGGGCTCCGTTCTCCTCCAGGTTGCGCAACAAGTCACGGCTGGAGCCTGAGCGCAGGAACAAGGTCACCCGCCGTCGGTCCGGGGAGACCCGGCAGGCGATGGCCCGGGCCAGCATGGGCGTAAGGGACGCATCCCGGGAAGCGGCGACTACCGACACGCCGCTTTGCACGAAGGCCGCCTGTTCCGGGCTCAGGGAGAAGCCCTGGCTCGGACTGCTCTGGGCGGGAGATCGGGTGCGCCCGCCGTTCAGGGCAGGGGCCACTCTTGTCCCCGCTTGTCGATCAGCACCGCTTCTTGGCGGTCCGGCTGCCCGCGCCGGGCGCGGATCTCGATCCCCTTGGGTTCCGGCGGTGGCGCTTGCGCCCTGGCTTGGGCCTGCTCTTCCCGGAGCAGTCGCTCGATGGCCGCGAGATAGTCCCGTTTCGCTTCCGGCGTGAGATGGCCCAGGGCCTCATTGAGCCGCATTTCCGAAAGCAGGGATTCGATCCGGGGCGACAAGGGCGCTGAGCGCACCGGCGCCCCGAAACTTCCTGGGGGCTGTCGGGCAGCCTGGGCGAAGCGCTCCGGTCCCGCCACCACTCGGGCGATGCGTGCGTGCCCGTGGCGCAGGGCCCACGCGAGGGCGTCCTCGCCCCGCTCGTTGACCGCCTGGGTGTCGGCGCCCCGCTCGATCAGCAGGCGGGCGAGGGCCTCGTGACCTTCCCGGGCGGCCATCATCAGCACGGTGGAACCGTTGGGGGCCCGGGCGTTCACGTCGGCGCCCCGCTCGATGAGCAGCCGGGCCACGGCCTCGTGGCCGGCGAACACCGCGTAATGGAGGGCCGACCATTCGTGCCCGTCCCGATTGACCCGGGCGCCCCGATCCAGCAACCACCGCACCGCCTCCAGCCGGCCTTTCCAGGCGGCATGCATGAGGGCCTGCTCGCCGAACCGGTTGGTCTTGTGGAGATCCGCCCCCCGGGACAGGAACAGGGCCATCATGGGGATGTTGCCTTCCCAGGCGGCGATCATGAGCCCGGTGCCGATGCGATCGGCCATGAAGTCCGGCGGGAGCCCCGCGTCCAGCCAGGCGGCGGCCGCGCCCAGGTCCCCCATTTCGATGGCCACCCCGAAGCGCACCGGGTCGGGCAGTTCCGCCGCCCTAGAGGGGCCGCCGGCCCACAGGGCGGCCATCGCCGCGGCGGCGAGCCAGCGTCTTGCGCGCTCAGGCAAAATCATCGTGGGCTTGCCATCCGGCAGGAGAGATCACCATAGTCGGGGAAATGAGGCCCGATTGTCAAAAGGCGGGAGGAAGGTCCGTGCCGCGAACCTCGCGGTGTGCCCGCCTAATGAGTCGGCCGCGGAGGCATTGATGGACCGCCCATGGAGGGGGTTCGGCTGGGCGCTGGGGGCCTCCGCTGCGCTCCATGTCCTGGTGCTAGCGAGCCTCGAGCCGGCCCGGGGGAACGCGGAGGTAGCGTCCACGGCCCAGTCCCCGGTTCTGACGGCCCGGCTTGCGCCCCTTTCCTCCGCCGAGACCGGCCCCCGGTTCCGGTCCCGCCTAGACCCGCCTCGCCCCCCGGGAGCGAGGCTTCCCCAGAGGGCTGCTCCCCCACCGGAGCGCCCCCTGCCTTCCCAGGGACAGGGCCCGATACAGGCTGAACCCCTTTCGGCGGCCCAACGGGCGGAGACCCTGGAGCGGCTCTCGGAGGTGCTGCTCTACCCGCCGGAAGCCCTGCGGCGAGGGCTGGAGGGGGAGGTGATCCTGCTGGTGGAGCTGGGGGAGGACGGGCGTATCGTGGACGCTTCGGTTGCCAGCAGCTCGGGCCATGCCCTGCTGGATCAGGCGGCCCTCGAGGCCGTCGGTCGGCTCGGCGCCTTGGGCCCCGCATCCGCGGGCAAGGCCATCCTCCTGCCGGTACGGTTTAAAATTTTGTGATCTCCGATGCGCTACCACCTTCTACCGGACAGCGACCTCAACGTCTCCGAACTTGCCCTCGGCACCATGACCTGGGGCGAGCAGAACACGGAGGTCGAAGCGCACCTGCAGCTCGACGTTGCCTTCGATCACGGCGTCAACTTCATCGATACGGCGGAGATGTACCCCGTGCCGCCGGGGCCCCGAACCCAGGGGCGCAGCGAAGCGTACCTGGGCACTTGGCTCGCCCGGATGCCCCGGGATCGGGTGATCGTCGCCACCAAGGTGGCAGGCCCCGGCCGCCGGGACTGGGTCCGTGGCGGGCGCACCCAGCTCACCCGCGCCAACCTCTTTGAAGCGGTCCACACCAGCCTGCGGCGGCTGCGTACCGACTACATCGACCTGTACCAGATCCACTGGCCCGAGCGGAACGTGCCCCTCTTCGGCAACGCCCGGTTCGACCCGTCGAAGGAAAGACCGGCGACCCCGATGCTGGAGCAGATCGAGGCCATGGATGCCCTGGTGCGAGCGGGCAAGATCCGCTATTGGGGACTTTCCAACGAAACCGCCTGGGGGGTGTGCGAGTTCAGCCATCTCGCGCGCGAGCACGGCTTCGCCCGGCCCATCACCATCCAGAATTGCTACAACCTGGTCTGCCGCACTTTCGAGGGGGATCTGGCGGAGGCCTGCTTCCGGGAGCGGATCGCGCTCCTCGCCTACAGCCCCCTCGCCATGGGGATGCTCACCGGGAAATACGCCTGGGGAGCGAGGCCGCCCCTGGCGCGCTTCACCCTCTTTCCCGAGTTCGGCGAGCGTTATCGCCGACCGGGGGTGGTGGCCGCGGCGGAGGAATACGCCGCCTTGGCGAAGCGGGCAGGACTGCGCCCGGCGCAGATGGCGATCGCCTTCGTGCGCAGCCGCTGGTTCACCGCGTCCACCCTCCTCGGCGCGACCAACCTCGACCAGCTCAAGGAGAACCTGGCCGCCGTCGAAGTGAGATTGGACGAGGATCTGCTCGCGGAGATCGATTTCGTCCACAGCCGCTACACCAGCCCCGCGGCGGGGCTTTGACCTCCGCAATCCCCTTCGCCCCACAGCTTCGTTAAAATGGTGCCGGGCCACCTCCGGTGCTATTTTAGGTCGGTCGGATCTTGCGAAGGGGATGGAGCGATCCATGAGGTGCGTCCCGCAGGGGGAGATCGTCAGGCGAGCCGCACAGGTGCTGGCGGCGATCGCCATCCTTGTCCTGGGCGGTTGCGCGGCCCAGGTCCACAAGCAGAAGGCCGAGTTTCCGCGCGGCGAGCGCGCCTCCCGCATCGTTCTCATGCCCCTCGACGTAGAGCTCACCGAGCTTACCGCGGGCGGGCTGCCTCAGCCGAAGGCCGAGTGGACCGAGGCCGCCCACGGACATCTTCAGGTCGCCCTGGCGCGAGAGCTGGCGGCCCGCAACCTGGAGCTCATCCTTTTCGCGCCGGGAAAGGGCACGCCGGAGGACCAGGAAGAGGCCATAGCCCTGACGAAGCTCCACCGCGCCGTGGGAGAGGCCATTCTCCTGCACCACTACCAGCCCGGTTACGAGCTGCCCTCGAAGCAGAGCAAGTTCGACTGGTCCCTGGGCCCTTCGGCGGCCTCCCTCGCCCAGTCCCAGGAAGCGGATTACGCCTTATTCGTCTATAAGCGGGACAGCTACGCCAGCGCCGGCCGGGTCGCGGTCATGGTGGTGGGCGCGCTCATGGGCATTGGCCTGGCGGGAGGGGCTCAGGTGGGGTTCGCCTCCCTAGTGGACTTGAGAACCGGCGACATCGTGTGGTTCAACCGGGTTGCCCGGGCGAGCGGGGATCTCAGAACTGCGGAGGGCGCCGCCGAGACAGTCAAGGTGCTCCTCACGGACGCGCCGAAATGAACTTGAACCGCCGTCGTTTCAGCTTCGGACTGTGCGGCTGCACCGCGCTGGCGCTTCTCGGGTGTGCGACGGCTCCGCCCAGGACCGACGAGCGGGGCTTCGTCGAGCCCAGATACCGGCCCGTGCCCGAGAGCGACGAAAAGGGCCTGTGGAGCCTCATGGACCGGGCCGAGCGGGAGCTTGCGCGTTCGCGTTTCGTGGTGCGCGAGCGGGAGGTGAACGAATACATCCGCGCCGTCGCCTGCCGCCTTTCGGACGCCCATTGCGCCGACCTGCGGGCCTATGTCGTGCGCACGCCCCTCTTCAACGCCAGCATGGCGCCCAACGGCATGATGGAGGTGTGGACCGGTCTGCTGTTGCGCTGCCGGGACGAGGCCCAGCTCGCGGCGGTGATCGGCCACGAGATGGGCCATTACCTCCGGCGCCACACGCTGGAGCGATGGCGGGACGTGCGTTCGAAGAGCGACATTTCCGCCTTCCTCGGCCTCGGGCTCGCCGCCGCCGGTGCGGGTTGGGCGGCCACCGTGACCGAGCTGGCCCTGCTCGCCAGCGTCTTCGCGTTCAACCGTGAGCAGGAGCGGGAGGCCGACGCTATCGGCGTCGAGCTGATGGCCCAGGCCGGCTACGCGCCCCTCGCGGCCGCGGAGGTCTGGGATCAGCTCATCGCCGAGCTCAAGGCCTCCACCGGGAAACCCCAAGGCAACGTGTTCTTCGCCACCCACCCACAGCCCCAGGAGCGGCTGGAGGCGATCCGGCAGTTGGCCGAGCAGCGCGGCGGCGATGCCGGCGAGCGAGGCCGCGACCGCCACCGCGCCGGCCTGCGCTCCATCCGCGCCATGCTGCTGGAGGACGAGCTGAGCCTGCGGCAGTACGGCCGCAGCGAGATCGTGATCGAGCAACTGCTGGCGGAAGCGCCCGACGACGGCGAGCTCTGGTTCGCCAAGGGCGAAGTCTACCGGCTGCGGTGGGACGAGGGGGACGCCCAGCGAGCCCTGGCCGCCTACGAGCGTGCGGTGAACGCGGGCGGAGCGCCGCCCGAAGTGCACCGCTCCCTGGGCCTCGTCGCCCTCAAGACCGGCGACCGAGCGCAGGCGAAACGGGCGTTCGAGACCTATCTGCGCGTGAAGCCCGATGCCCCGGACCGGGAAGCGATCCACACTCTCCTTGCCCAGTGAGGCGGCGATGAAGACCCACGGTATCCTGCTGGTGGTGGCGCTGGCCGTGGCCGGCTGCGCCGCTGCGCCCTATACGCTGGTAGCGGTCGAGCGCCAGGTGGTGGGCGGCGGACTTTCCATCGAGCCGGGTTCGGCCTGGAACCGCGTCAACCATGTCCTCTACGAGGGCAAGGTCGACATCTGGACCCTTGACGGGATGACGCTCAATTCCCTCATGTTCCTCCACGGCGTGGCCGACGGGGAGCCGATTCTCAAGCCCCGCTGGGTGCTTGCCGCAGGCGCGGACAAGGAAGAAAAACCCCCTGTTTTCCGCAGCGCCATGACCCCCCTCGAGATTCAAGAGCTGTTCGAAGACACCCTGGCGCGTATCTACCGGACGCCCATCGTCGAAGCGCGCCATCTGAAGCCCGCCACCCTCGCGGGCGAAAGCGCCTTCCGCTTCGAGACCCGGGTGGTCGGACGCGACGAGGTGGAGCGCCGGGGAACCGCCGTGGGGACGGTGCGCGGCGGCAAGCTCTACCTGCTCTGGTTCCAGGGAGCGAGGCTGCACTACTACGACCGCTATCTGCCCGAGTTCGAACGCATCGTGGCCTCGGCGCGCTTCGTCGCTCCCTAGTCGGTCGTGGGTGCCTCGTCGCTGGCGAAGCCCGGTACGAAAGAGACGATCTGCGCCGCTTGCTGCTCGCCGTAGATGTCGGCGAGATTGGGAGCGAGGGAACCCAGGACGCCGGCCTCCCGCGCGATGAGCCATGCGAAGACGAGCGTGCCGAGCGTGGCGAGGGCGAACTGCACGATGTCGGTCGCGACAACGCTGCGCAGACCTCCGGTCATCGAGTAGAGCGCGGTGAAGAGCATGATCAGCGCGATGCTGATAATGTTGTTGGCCGCCGCCAGGTGCTGCGGGTAGGCGGGAGCGCTGGAGGACAGCTTCGGTCCCAGGCCGAAGCGCAGAACAAAATCGGCGAGGGGATCGTAGACCGCTGCGGGAAGCCAGGACGGCCGCAGCTTCCACCGGACGCTGCCTTGCCAGCGGGGGGCAGACAGGTCATCATGCACCCCTGCCGGCAGCGCAGCCCGGCGGGCCCTGTTGCCGCTTCGTGGACGCTGCCTCTGTATAACCCTGGCATGTCTCGATGACCGCCCGCTACGCGACGTTGCTTCGGACCGGCGCTCGCATCGAAGGCCGCCACGCCGAGCTGGAGGGCCTGTTCGAGCAGGCGCGGGTCCTGTGCCCGGAGGGCTTTCCCTTCGACGAGACCCGCAGCCTCGACCCGGTGCGGGCGCGCTTGACCCTGGGCTTCGTGGAAGGGCTGCGGACCGAGCTGCAGGAAGCGCTGGGGTTGCCCGCGGAGGCGTTGAGCCTGGAGCGCTTCACCGTGCAGGGAGCGGGACCCGTCAGCCTGCACGACGACGCGCGCAACTATCCCCACGTCTACTTCGTGATCGTGGTGGCCCACTCCGGGCGACTCGGCATCGTGGACCGGGGAAGCCGGGCGGCACGGCACGCGACCGGCGAGGTTCTGCTCCTCGATCCGCGCAAGAAGCACGCCCTCGTGCCGGAGGGGCTCACCGCCTGCGACTGGCCCTGCGCCCGCACGGGGGGATTCGCCCGCGACCGGGAGGACCAGTTTCTGTTTCTGGACTTCGAGGTCCCGCGCCGCTTCCTGCGGGAGCGTTTCCGGCTCGGCTGACTCGGTAGAATGATGCCTTACGAGCAGCCCATGGACACGCTACTGCGCCACGAAGTCCTCGCCACCCTGGTCATCCTGACTGGAGTCCTGCTAGCCAACTTCGCCATCACCTGGATCCTGCGCAGCCGGGTGCAAATGTCCCGGGAGGCGAAGCTGCGCACCTCGGTCTTCTGGCGCAACGCCTCGTTCCTGATCGCCGTGGTGGCGCTTATCTTCGTCTGGGGATCCGAGCTGCGGGCCGCCGCCTTGTCCCTGGTGGCCCTGGGGGTGGCCGTGGTGCTCGCCACGAAGGAGCTCCTCGTCTCGGTGCTGGGCTACGTCTACCGCACCACCTCGGGGGCGTTTCGCTTCGGCGACATCATCGAGATCCACGACGTGAAGGGGGAGGTGGTGGACCAGACCCTGCTCTCTACCACGGTGCTGGAGGTGGGCCAGCAGCACCAGTTGACCGGGCGACTGGTGCAGTTCCCCAACGCCTACTACCTCACCCATCCCCTCAAAAACCTGTCCCGGATCGGGCGCTACCAGATCGGCCTGCTCACCGTGCCGGTCGCGGCCGGCGAGGACGTGGAGGCATTGAAAGGCGCCCTGGAGCAGGCGGCGCGGGAAGTGTGCAGCGCTTTCGTCGAGCCGGCGGAGGCGGCTATCCGGGAGATGGAAGGGGAGCGCTTCATCATGATGCCCTCGGCCGAGCCCCGGGTGGCGGTGGCCCTGCCCGACGTGGACAAGGTGCACCTGATCTTGCGCTATCCCTACCCCGCGGACCGGCGCATGGCTACCGAGCAACAGATCATCTCCCGCTACCTGGCGTCGGTCCAAGGACAGCGCCGGGCGTCGGGCGCAACCAGTGCGGCCGGTGAGGCGGCCCGGCTCGTCCCGCCCGGTTAGGCTCGGGCTCGCTCCCGCGCCGGGACAACCGGCTCGATAGGTGCCACCGAGGCGCCTTCCGGCGCGGGCTGGGCGCCCTGGCGGGCGGTGTGGCCGGCTCGAGCGGAGATGGCCGCGGTGAGCAGCGCTGCCCCATAGGGCACGGCCTGGGCGACCAGGATCGCCGCCCAGAGGGAGGCCTCCCGCTCGGTGCCTAGGCCCCACAGGGTCAATCCCGCCCCCAGGAGCAGGGCAGCGAGCATGAGCAGCTCCCCCCGCACCACGCCCAGCATGGCAGCGAGGCGCCCGCGGCGGTGGAAGCTCTTCGCTGTGCGCACGAATACCCCCCGCTTGCGCGCCAAGCCCTCAAACACGCCCCGGGCGATGGCGTGGGACAGGGCCATGCTGGCGAGCGACGCCCCCACGATGTCGCGCCAGCCGCAGTCCACCCGCGCTGCGTAGAGCACCGGACCGAACAGGGCTTTGGCAGCGAAGAAGGCGAGCACCGGGACGAGGAAGAGGTCCAGGGGCAAGGTGAAGTGTTTGGGCGCCGCCAGCATGCCGATGGTCCAGAGGAGGGAGGCGAGGGCGAAGGCGAAGTGCAGGGCATCGGCGAACCAGGAAAACCACCCGGTCAAAAAGTGGTAGCGCTGTCCGGCGCTCAAAGCGCTCTTGCCCGTCAAGGCCGACCAGTGCCCCTTGAGAATCTGCATGGCGCCGAAGGCCCAGCGCATCCGTTGCGCCTTGAACGCTCGGAAGTCGGCCGGTGTGAGCCCCCGGCCCAGCACCCGGTCCACGTAGCGGGTCTCGTAGCCCGCGCGCATCAGGCGCAGCCCCAGCTCCGCGTCCTCGCAGATGCACCACTCGGCCCAGCCTCCCACCTGCTCCAGGGCAGAGCGGCGGATGAGGGTCATGGTGCCGTGCTGGATGATGGCATTGCGCTCGTTGCGGTGGTGCATGCCCACGCGGAAGAAGCCCTCGAACTCCCAGTTGCACATGCGCTGGAAGAAATTGGCTTCGAAGTCCCGGTGGGCCTGGGGGGCTTGCACCAGGGCCACCTGGGGCTCCAGGAAGTGGCCCATCAGCGCCGAGAGCCAGGTGCGGCTCACCGCGTAGTCGGCGTCCACCACCCCCACCACTTCGGCGCGGGGGTCTGTCTGCTGCAGGGCGAAGTTGAGGGCCCCGGCCTTGAATCCCGGCCACTCGCGCAGGTGGAAGAAACGAAAGCGCGGGCCGGCCTTTTCGCACCAGGCGGCCACCGGCTTCCACAGGGCTTCGTCCTGGGTGTTGTTGTCGATCACCAGCACTTCGAAGTTCTGATAATCCAGGTGCGCCAGGCTATTGAGGGTGAGGATCACCATCTCCGGCGGCTCGCGGGAGCAGGCGAGGTGGATCGAGACGAAGGGTTGCGCTTGGTCAGGCGCAAGCTCCCGCGGACCGAAACCCCGCCGCCAGCGGTCGCGCCACAACGCCTCGGTGAATTCGAAGCCGTTGGCCAGCAGGATGGCCGCCATGGCGACGAAGGCGGGCGCAAGCAGCGCCAGCATGGCCCAATCGAGGGGCTTCAAATAGAACTCAAAGGGCATGGCGACCAGCCACACCAGGAGGGCGGCCGCGGCCTGGATCAAACCGGCGAAGAATAGCCGTCCCGGCAGGCGAAAGCGCCGGAAGGCGGCGGCGAACCACAGCATAAAGGGAAAAGCGAGAAGAGAGGCGGCGAAAGCCTTCTGGGGCCAGTGGGCGTCCTCGGCCACCGGGCCGCTCAAGGGGAATTTGGGCGTACGGTCGGCGCGGAACACGCCCCAGTAGGCCCCCGCTCGCCCTTCCTCGGCCCCTTTCCAAGGCTGGTCAAAGGCCTCCATCAAATAGTATTCCAGGGGAAGGTCCCGGGCGCGGGCGAGGAAGGCCCGCACGAACTGGGCCTGGTGGGCGGTGGAGGCGAGGGCCTGGCGGATCCGGTCCCCGTGGCTGGGCCAGCCCACTTCGCCGATGACGATGGGCTTCTTGGGAAATTTACGCCGCAGCTCTTCCAGGCGTAGGAACACGAAGTCCACCGCCGCTTCCACGGGCACCCCTTCCCAGTAGGGCAGCAGGTGTACGGTGATGAAGTCCACGTGTCGAGCGAGCTCCGGGTACTTGAGCCAGACGTGCCAGGGTTCGGCAGTGGAGACGGGGATCGTCAGTCGGCGTTTGGCTGCTTTGAGGTAGGCCGTCAGCTCCTTCACGTCCAAGTCGCCCCGCAGCAGAGTCTCGTTGCCGATGATGGCCCGGTCCAAGTGGGGGTGGTTCTTGGCCGCGGAGACGAGGGCGTTGATCTCTCGCAGATTGCGCTCCCGATCCCGGCTCAACCAGGCGCCGGCGGTGACCTTGAGGCCCGCTTCCCGGGCGAGCCGAGGCAGCGTCGGGTTTTCCGTGGCGGTATAGATGCGGATGCGCTCGGTATGGCGGGCGAGCAGCCGCAGGTCCGCGGCCACCTCCGCTTCCGAGGGGTAGCGGTTCTCCAGAGGGCTCTGGTGACGCTGGAAGGCGCTGTAGGCCATACCCCGGACCCGGCCTTCGAACTCCACCGGGGCGAGGGGCCGGTTGAAATAAGCCCACAACCCGTAGTTGAGGGAGGCGATCAGCAGGGCGATGAGGACAGCCGGAATAAGGACGTGCGCCGGCTTTTCGGCGGGCAAGGTCAAGGAGTCGGTCTTCACGATCAGCCTTTGGCAAATAAGAGGCCCGGCATTTCTGCCGGGCCCCTCCATTCGTGGTTCTTATTCGCGACCCGCCGCCAAAGCGGGTCAGTATCGGACTTCGCTGCCAGCGTCTTGGCTCTAAGCACGGTCCATGCCTGCATGCCAAGGGCTTATGCTGCGAGCACTTGTGCTCGGCTCTGGCGTGCAACGAGGGACATGCTGTCGTCAACGAACGACAGGGCCAGGATCCACGGGCGAAGCGGCGCGAATTCTATCGGATTTTTGCCCGGCGTGCTGATCGACGCCCCAGGTCTGGACTTCCGTCTGGCATGGCCCATGGCTTATGCTGGAGCGCCTGCGGAGAACCGTCCCTCAAGCCGGACCCGGACATCGTCATGGGTAAAGCGATCGTTGCCTGGAGCGCCATCGCCGCGGTCGGACTTCTCGCCGCCGCCGCCCGCTACGGGCTGGTGGAGCCCGCCGCCGTCGCCCACTTGTGCGACGGGGGCTCGGGACCCGGATGGTGCAGCCTGCGTCGAGCCGTCATCGCCAGCTTTTCCGGCGACGGGTGGGGTTACGGGGCGCTCGCGGCAGGGACACTGGCGGTGGCGCTTCAGCGGCCGTGGATCGCCTGGACTGCCGCGGCCCTGGGGCTTGCCGGGCTGATCCTCTATTGCTTCGAGGCCTCGGCGGTGGGGTTTCTACTGGGCGTCCTGGTCTACGCTCGCACGGGTTCGAGCCCGTCGTCGGGCGGCGACATGGGGTACGAGCACCGCTGTCGCCAGAGCCAGGCTTAGCATCGCCCACCCCACGGCGCTCTGGTTGTCCAGTCCCTCCCTCGCCACGAGGAGGGGGCAAAAGCGGCGAGCCCAATCGCAAGCAGCTTTTCTTCCCGCGCGAGCGGAGGCCAGAGCGCCCATTGCCCGGCGCCGGCCAGGGCATGGAGGAGGAAGCCCAGGGCGGGTGGCGCGAAGAGGGCCAGGGGAAAGTCCCGATAGCGGGGATCGAAGGCGAGGAGCAGCGCCACCACCGCGGCGGCGAAGAGCCAGGCGAAGCGCAGCAGTCCCAGCCAGTCCGCCGCCGTTTGCGGCGGCCGTGGGAGGCGGACGAGGGGCACGGGCGGGGGAACCGGTTTCCGGCCGCCTGCCCATTGGGCCAGCCCGTGGGCCAGCCCCAGGGCGGTGACCAGCGCCAGAGCCGTGAAGGCGCCGGTCAAGGCCCACTCCGACGGGTCCCGGTTGGCCGCTACCATGTGCCGGAACTGGGCCGCTAGGGCTGCGCCACTGGCAAAACCCGCGAGGACGAGGAGGGGTAGCCCCCGCCCACCCGGCCGCGGATTGCCAATCCACGCCATAAGGGAAAAGATAACGGCAAGGCCCGCGCTGGCGTAGAGGCTTACCCGCCAACGGGGATCCTCCACCACCGGACCCTGCAGGGGAAATTTGGACCGCTGCGCCCCGTCGTACAGGCCCCAATGGCCGCCCACCGTTCCTTCCAGCCGCCGCTTCCAGGGTTGGTCGAAGGCCTCGATCAGGTTGTACGCCACCCCCGAGCGATGGGCGAAGGCGAGAAACTCCCGGAGGAAGCGGGCTTCGTTGACCCGGCCTGGGACTGCTCCCCGGCGCTGGCGCCCTCGCTCGGCCAGCCCGTCTCGCCAATCAAGATTTCCTGTCCGGGAAAGGCGGCTCGCACCCGGCGGTAGACCTGCTGCACATGGGGGACTGCGTCCTCGATGCCCACCGGGTTGTCTTCCCAGTAGGGCAGGATGTGGATGGTGATGAAAGAGACGGCTTGAGCCAGGGAGGGATGCCGCAGCCAGAACTCCCACACGTCGGCGTAGGTGACGGGAAGCGCCGTGGCCGCCCGTATCCGCTCGAGGTAGGCGCGCAAGGCCGCCTCCGGAAGCTCCCGCCGCAGCAGCACCTCATTGCCCACGATCACGGCGCGCACCGTGGCGGGGTGGGCCCTGGCAATATGCAGCCCGAGGGCGAGTTCTCGTTCGTTCTCCTACCGGTCGCGCCCCAGCCAGAGGCCCAGCAGCACCTGCAGGCCCAGGGTCTCGGCCACGGCGGGCACCTCTGCGAGCCCCTGGCTCACCGAGTAGGTGCGCACGCACCGGAAGCGGGCGGAGAGGAATTTCAAGTCCGCTTCGATACGGGCGCGGGACACCTTGGGCTCTCGGGTCGAGGGGGCTTTCTCCCGGCAGGCGAAAGGGCGTGTAGGAAACGCAGTCGTAGGGCGGAGCGGGCCCATCGGCTAGCTTCACCGGCCGCCCCCGCGACCAGGCGTCGTAGCCGGCAGCGGCGCAGGCGAGGCCTAGCACGGCCAGGAGCAAGCCATACCGCAGCCGGGCGGACCTCATCCGGCGCGGCAAGCCCACCCCTCAGGCACAGGGGTGTGACCCGTGGCGCAGGCCCCGGCGGCGGCGATGGAGAATGCGGCGCCGGGTGTTCTGGCTCGCGTTGTGGCGCTTTTCAGTCATGGCAGTTTTCCCGTGGTGATGGGTCTGGTCCGGGCGCGGTTGCGCGCGAGGACGCAATCGGTGTTGGGGACGTATAGCAAGTGGGCCATCATGCGCACGAAGTGATCCTCGTAGGCGTCCAGTGAGCCATCGGCGTAGGCGATCTGCCACAAAGCCTCGATGAAGGCGACCCGCTCGGAAGGCTTCCAATGGCGCATGAGGAGGGAGACCGGCCCGTAATAGGAAGCAGAGCGCCGGGAGCGGTCTGCGGCTTCCGCCAGCAGGCCGTCCAGGCTCCCGGGGGCAGCGGCGAAGAGGCGGGCCAGGGCCCTCGCCGCCACGGCGCGCTCTTCGGGCCGCTCCTGTAGGTCTACCCGCATGAGCTCGGCCGCAAGCCCTGCCGCGGCCTCCAGCAGCTCGTGCTGGGCCGTTGCGGTACTGGGGGAGCAGGCAGCATCGTGGCCTGCTTCCATCCAGCGCTTGAGGGCTTTCAGCATGGAATCCTCCCTCCCGCCCCTTTCAGGGGATCAGGCCCTCCGCCCGCATCGCCTCCTAACGGCAGGCCGCTCGGCGATACGGGCTACGTATCCCCGGAGCACTGGCCAACGGGCCATGTCCACTTGGAGAAAATTGGTCCAGTTGAGGACGGTGAAAAGGTAGGCATCCGCCACGGTATAGCGCTCTCCCATGAGGTACGCCTGGGTGCCCATCTGCCCCTCCAGGAAATCGCAGCGCCGGCCGAACAAGGCGAGCTGGTTTTCCCGCCATTCGGGCGTGATCTTGGGGTTGTAGAGGGTGCCCAGTGACTTGTGCATTTCCGTGGCGATGAAGTTGAGCCATTCCATGAGGCGGTAGCGCTCCCAGGTGCCCGGCTGGGGCGCCAGGTTGCTCTCCGGCTTCCGATCCGCCAGGTACTGGAGGACCACCGCTGACTCGGTGAGGATCTCGCCGTTGTCCAGCCGCAGGGCGGGCACATAACCCTTCGGGTTCACCCCTCGATAATCCTCCCCCGAGGCGGTTTTCCCGCTGGCCAAGTCCACCTTTTCCAGATCGAAGGAAAAGCCCGCTTCCCGCAGGATGATGTGGGACGCCATGGAGCAGGCGCCCGGCGCGTAATAGAGTTTCATTGCGGTCTCCCATAGGGTGGCGATGACAGAAGGTTACCTCGAAAAAGCCGAGGGGCCCCCCCGCTTCCCCCGGCGGTGAAAAAATTGACCGCGAGTACGGGGAAGAGTTTGTCTCAGGCATGCAGCTCCACCACGTCCCCGTCCTGCAGCCGGTGCTCCCGCCCCACTTGCTGGCCTTGGAGGCCGGACTTTCCCCACACCCGGGCGTAGCGAAGCTGGCGCGCCAGGTCCTGGTGCACCAGCCGCGCCACGTCTTCCACCGTCTGGCCTCGGCGCAGGGTGAAGGGGTGGCTGCGTTCCGCCGGCTTGCCGGGGGCCTTGGTGTAGACACGCACGATGCCCAGATGCTCGAACAGCCAGGGCCCGATCTCCCCCAGTCCCCGGCCGCTCTGGGCCGAGACGATCAGGCTGGGATAGCGAAGTCCGGCAAGCTCCAGGAACGCCCGTAGCTCCTCCTCCGGGTCGGCCAGGCGGTCCGCCTTGTTGGCGACAAGAAGCGTCGGAAGCCGCAGGGCGAAGGGGTCCTCCTCGTCCGCCGTGGACTCGTCCGGGCTCCAGCGCTCCGTGAGGCTCACTCGCTTATCCCGCAGCAAGGCGTGGAGCGCTTCCACCTGCTCCACGCAGGCGGGATCGCCCAAGTCCACCACCAGCAGGCAGGCGTCCGCAGTCTGAAGGGCGGCGGCGAGCCAGGGAATCGGGTGTTCGCGGGAGACCGCCGGCAGGTCCACGAGCTGGAAGTAGACGTCCTCGTGGGGCAGCATGCCCGGCTGGGGGTACTGGGTGGTGAACGGGTAAGGGGCCACTTCCGCCCCCGACCCCGTCAGGCGGGCGTGCAGGGACGACTTGCCGGTGTTCGGGGGGCCGAGCAGGGCGATCTGGGCCGCCCCTTCGGGACGCACCACCAGGGCCGGGCCGGTGCGGGCGCCTCCCTTGCGCGGCCCTTCCAGCTCCTCGGAAAGCTCCTTGATGCGGCGCTTGATATCCGCCTGCAGGTGGTCCGTGCCCTTGTGCTTAGGGATGACCCGGAGCATCTCCCGCAGCCACTCCAACCGCTCGCGCGGATCGCGCGCCTTGCGGAATGCGGCCTCGGCGGCCTTGTACTCGGGGGTGAGGTTGGCGGGCATGGGATTACCTCGGGGGCCATCGCCCCTCGGCAGCTTTCCATTTTAAACAAACAACAAACGCGGCCGCGTGGGCCGGGTTCGGAGGTTTTATACTGCCGGCGGAAGACCAAGGAGTCACGGATGAAGCCCATCGAAAGCCTGGAAGCCCTGCGCCGAGCCCTTGCCCAGTTCGCGGCCGAGCGGGACTGGGACCAGTTCCACAACCCCAAGAACCTGGCCATGGCCCTGGCGGGGGAGGCGGGCGAGCTGCTGGAGCACTTCCAGTGGCTTACCTTCGAAGAAAGCGCGAATCTGCCCCCCGAGGTGCGGGCCGAGGTGGAGCTGGAGATGGCCGACGTGCTGTTGTTCCTCACGCGGCTCGCCGACAAGCTGGGCGTCGATCTGCTGCGGGCGGCGGAAAAGAAACTCGCCCTCAACGCCGAGAAGTATCCGGTGGACAAGGCCCGGGGCAAGGCCACCAAGTACACCCGGCTCTGACCGGCTTGGCGCTGCGCGATGCTCGCTTACCGGCACCTGTTCCACGCGGGCAATTTCGCCGACTGCTTCAAGCACGCCCTGCTGGTCCAGCTAATCCTGGCCCTGGCGCGCAAAGAGACGCCGTTCTTCTATCTCGACACCCACGCCGGCATCGGACGCTATGACCTGGGGCACGAGTGGGCCCGCAAGCTCGCCGAGTGGAAGGAAGGGATCGGCCGGTTGTGGAAGGCGAGTCCGTTGCCCGAAGCCGTCGCGTCGTACCTGGCTTGCGTGCGGGCCGAAAACCCCGACGGGAATTTGCGTTTCTATCCGGGCTCGCCCTGGATCGCCCGCAGGCTCATGCGGCCCCAGGACCGGCTGGTGGCCACCGAGCTCAACAAGGCCGACTGCGCGAAGCTGCAGGCCCTGTTCGAGGGAGCGCGGAACACCGCAGTGGAGTGCATGGACGGCTACCAGGCCCTGCGGGCTTACCTGCCGCCCAAGGAGCGCCGGGGACTCGTGCTGGTGGACTCCTCCTTCGACCGGGCCGGGGAATACGGGCGCATCGCCCAGGCCCTGCGCTTCGCCCATGGGCGCTGGAGAACCGGCATCTTGGCCTTCTGGTATCCACTGATGGCGCCGGAGGAGGTTCGGGCTTTCGAGCGTCGTGTGGCGGAGAGCGGCGTCGCCAAGATCCTGAAGCTCACCCTAGCGGTGCACCCGGCGGGCTGGAGCGCAAGCTTGCGGGGTTGCGGGATGCTGATCGTGAACCCCCCTTGGAACTTCGAAGGCCTCGCCTCGACCCTGCTGCCCTGGCTCTGGGAGCGGCTCACGGTGAACGGCGCCGGGGGCTGGGAGGTCGAATGGCTGGTACCGGAATTCGCCTCGATGGACATGAAAAAACCTCCCGGCGGAAAGCGCCCGCCCGGGGATGGGCCCAAGGGGCCGCGGCCGCCTTCCGCCAACCCCCAGCTCCACGCCCAGACCCGCAAGGTACTCTCCCAGCACTACCGGGCCAAGTACGGCGTGAAGAAATAAGAAGCTATCCGCCTTGCCCACTTCAACGGGGGGTGTCCTGCGCCGATCCTCCACCCACCGCCGCCCAAGCGGGGTGGGCGGCGATCAGGGCGAGGGCGTTTTTCAGGAGCGTGCGGCCCGGCTCGGTACGGTGCCAGGGAGAGGCGCCTGAGGGATGGGGAAGGGGTACCACGTCGGTTTCGAAGCCGAAAAGCCGCACCGTGTAGAGCCGTCCCACTACCGCATCCAACGTGTCCACCGGCAGGAACAAGCCGATGGCGAGCCGGCCCGTCGGAATCACCAGCCGCGGCCGCAGGAGCTGGAACTCCGCGGCGAGCCAGCGCGTACAGTTTTCCACCTCCTGCCGGTCGGGCACCCGGTCCCCGCCACCGGAATTCTTCCCGGGAAAGCAACGGCACACGGCGGCCATGTAGACTCGGTGGCGGAACGCTTCTTCGTCGAGCCCAATGCTGCGGAACCAGCCGAACAGGGTCTTCCCCGCGGTCCAGGCGAAGGGGCGCCGACGCTCGATCTCCTTCGCCCCCGGCGCTTGGCCTACCAACATCACGGGCGACACCACCGGATACCCCATGACGGGCGGGCCGATCATCTTGGGACACCGGGTGCATTGAGCGAGCTGCCGTTGATGGCGACGCAGGGCGGCAAGGGTCGCGTCCATGGTCCCATTATGCCGGAGGCGGAAACGCCCATCCCGGAAAGCAGTGTGGACTACAATCCCGCCCATGTCGGAGGCTCCTCATCCCTACGCCCGCCTCACGCCTGAGCTCATCCTCGATGCGGTGGAGCGCCTGGGTTACCGCTGCGACGGGCGCTTGCTGGCGCTCAACAGTTACGAGAACCGGGTCTATCAGATCGGTATCGAGGGCAGTGCGCCGCTGGTGGCGAAGTTCTACCGGCCGGCTCGCTGGAGCGAAGCGATGATTCGGGAGGAGCACGCCTTCGCCCTGGAGCTCGCTGAGGCCGAAATCCCCGTGGTGCCCCCCCTTCGAGACGCGACGGGCGAAACGCTGCACGCCCACGAAGGCTTCTTCTTTGCCCTTTACCCGCGCCAGGGAGGGCGCGCCCCTGAGCTGGAATCGGAGGACACCCTCACCTGGATGGGGCGCTTCATCGGCCGCCTCCACGCGGTGGGGGCCGCGCGCCCTTTCCGCCACCGGCCCCCGCTGGACGTGGAGAGCTTCGGCGAGGAGCCGTCCCGGTTCTTGCTGGAAAGGGGCTTCGTGCCCCCCGAGCTGAGGCAGACGTACCGATCCCTGGTGGCGCATCTCCTGGACCGGATCCGGCGGGCATTCGATCGGGCCGCTCGGCTGCGCCGGCTGCGGCTCCATGGGGACTGCCATGCGGGCACCGTGCTTTGGACCGAGCAAGGTCCCCACTTCGTCGACCTGGACGACGCACGCACGGGGCCGGCGGTGCAGGACCTGTGGATGCTGCTTCACGGCAGCCGCGAGGACATGACCCGCCAGCTCGGCTGGTTGGTGCGGGGCTACCGGGAATTCTTCGACTTCGAGGCGCGGGAGCTCGCCCTCGTCGAGCCGCTGCGGACCTTGCGGATGATCCACTACGCGGGGTGGCTGGCCCGGCGCTGGGACGATCCGGCGTTTCCGGCGGCTTTCCCCTGGTTCCACGCTCCCCGCTACTGGCAGGAGCACCTGCTGCACCTGCGGGAGCAGGCGGCGCGCCTGGAGGAACCGCCCCTGCCCCTCTCCCTCTGACCGCCTGACCCCGCGTTAGAATGGACCTACCCTCAGGGGACGAAGGAGCTCGCCCCGTGGTTACCGCCTGGTTTCGCTTCTACGAAGAGCTGAACGACTTCCTTGCCCCCGAGCGCAGGAAGACCGAGTTTGCGTACCGCTGCGCCCGGGCGGCGACGGTGAAGAACGCCATCGAGGCGCTGGGGGTGCCCCACACAGAAGTGGAGCTGATCCTGGTGAACGGGGAGTCGGTAGATTTCTCCTACCGGGTGCGGGAGGGGGATCGGGTGAGCGTCTATCCCAAATTCGAGGCGCTGGACGTGGGGCCGCTGGTGCGGGTGCGGCCCCGGCCCCTGCGGGAAACCCGCTTTATCGCCGACGCCCACCTGGGGGGACTCGCCCGGCTTTTACGCATGCTCGGGTTCGACACCCTGTACGACAACACCTACGACGACTTCGACATCTGCGTACAGGCGAAGCGGGAAGGCCGCATCATCCTCACCCGGGACCGGGAGCTGCTCAAGTGCCGCAGCATCACCCACGGCTGCTACGTGCACGCGCGCAAGCCCCAGGAACAGCTCAAGGAAATCGTCGAGCGGCTGCAGCTTGCCTCCAGCGTGCGGCCCTTCTCCCGCTGCCTGCACTGCAACCTACCCCTCGCCCCCATCCCCAAGGAGCAGGTGCTCGAGCGCCTGCCGGCCACGGTGGCCCAGGTCCACGAGCGCTTCAGCACCTGCGAAGGGTGCCACCGGGTGTTCTGGGAAGGCAGCCACTGGGAACGCATGCGGGCGCTGCTCAGCGATTGCCTGCCGCTCGCAGGCGCGGGCGGCGTGGAAAGGGCGGGCGCCTGAAGGAGAACGTGTTCGCCAACGCCATCGCGCTCCAGAACCGGGGCTATGCCTACATCTCGATCGGGTAGCGGACCGCGGGACGGGCACGGGATCAATGCCTTGTGGTAGCCGCTTCCCGCGCCTGCCATGCCTCGCCAAGCCGGCGCTCGGCCTCCTCCAGGCGGCCGCTTGCCTGGCGCTCCGCTGCCCGGGCCCGCTCGAGCCGGGTCTCGGCATCCTGCGCCTCGCGGCGGGCGCGGTCCAGCGCCCGCTCCGCCTCCGCCACCCGCTGCCGGGCGGCTTGGAGCGCTTCGGTCGCCTGGGCCGTGGCGGCGCGCGCGGCCTCGAGCTCTTGGCGCGCGAACTCGAGCCGGTACTGCAGCGTGGTGATGGGTTCGAGATCCCCGGCTGGTGCCGTCACGGCGGACCCCATCCCGACAGCAAGGGCGAGTGCGGCGCGCAGCTTGGGGCTCATGGACTCAGGGCTGCTTGACCCGGATGGCCAGGGCATAGCACAGCAGCCCCTCCCCTTGGCCGATGGCCGCCAGATCAGTGCAGGCGAGGTGGGCCACCCCGTCCGCCCCCGCTTCGGCGGCCGCCGCCCGCGCCGCGGTGGCCGCCGCCTCCCGGGTCGCGAACAGGGGGTAGCGGAACATGGCGGGGATCGATTCCACCCACAGCCGTTTCGCCACCGCGTACCGGCTGGCCACAAGGTGGGCGGGCTCGTAGGCCTGGACGCCCTCGCCGGGCGCCTGGGGCCAGGCCGCCTCCCATGGGACGAGGAGGGCGGCGGTGAGAACGAAGACTAGCGAGGGGCGGGGGGACATCAGCCTGATTCCTCCATGGCGCGGAAAACCGGTGCGTCCGGCGGCTCGCCGCTGGCGCCGTGATTTCCGCTTTATTGTACGGCGCTGTGCGGGTAGCCACCTATCTTGATTCGCCGTAGACTTCGGCGGTACCGCCCGTTGCGGTGGCCGTGATCGACGAAAGGAGTCCATGAGCACCAAGCAGACCACCCAGAACATGGCGCTTTTCTGCGACTTCGAGAACATCGCCCTCGGAGTGCGGGATGCCAAATACGACAAGTTCGACATCAAGAAGGTGCTCGAGCGGCTCCTGCTCAAAGGCAACATCGTGGTGAAGAAGGCCTACTGCGACTGGGACCGCTACAAGGCATTCAAGCCGGCCATGCACGAAGCGGCGTTCGAGCTGATCGAGATCCCCCACGTGCGCCAGTCGGGCAAGAACTCGGCAGACATCCGCATGGTGGTGGACGCCCTGGACCTGTGCTACACCAAATCCCACGTGGATACCTTTGTCATCATCAGCGGCGACTCGGATTTTTCGCCCCTGGTGTCGAAGCTGCGGGAGAACAACAAGATCGTGATCGGCGTGGGGGTGAAAAAATCCTCTTCCGATCTGCTCATCAACAACTGCGACGAGTTCATCTACTACGACGACCTGGTGCGGGAAGCGGAACGCTCGCAGCGCAAGCGGCGCAGGGCGAAAGCCGCTGCGGCGAAACCCGAAGAGAAAAAGGTGGAGTCAAGCGAGGAAGAGAAGAAGCAGGAAGCGCTGGATCTCGTGCTCGCGACCGTGGAGGACCTCTTCGAGGAGCGGGGCGAGGAGGAGAAGGTATGGGGATCGATGGTCAAGCAGGCCATCAAGCGGCGCAAACCCGGCTTCAACGAGAGCTACCACGGGTTCAAGACCTTCGGGCAGCTTCTGGAAGAGGCCCAAGCCCGGGGCCTCCTCACCCTGGAGCGGGACGAAAAATCGGGCGGGTACATCATCCGGGACTTTGCCCACGAGGACTGAGGCGGTATTGCGGGAACGGCGCGGGTTGTTTCCGGGCGCTGTCCTGCTATAACCAGAAATAAGTCCCCGCCCGCCGCGGCGCAAGGAACCTTTGAACTCTTCGTAAGTCCCCCTCCCGAGCGTGGTCAAAATGCGTAACGACGCTCGGCCCTCTCCCGCCCGCTCTCCCGGAGGGGAGAGACTGAACTGTCCCCCCCAGCGGGGGCGGAGGAGGCGGAGGGGAATATCCCTCTCCCACCGGGAGAGAAGAAGGGAACAGCGGTCAATGGTTCGTTAACCATTCACCCCAGGCGCACCAGGAGGTCCCCATGCCAGCCCCGTCCCGCTTACCCCTTGCGGAGGAAAGCCTCGACTTCGATGAGCTGCTCACCCTGCGGCTATCCCGGCGTACCCTGCTTAAGGGGTCTTTGAGTCTCGCTGCTTTATCGTTCTTCGGCGGCTGCCGCGCCCTGGAGATGGCGAGGGAAGAGGGGCCGCTCCTCGGGTGCACACCGGTGCCTATCTCCAGGGCGGACACGGTGGTGGTACCGCCCGGGTACACCTGGCAGGTGGTGAACGCTTGGGGTGACCCCATCATGCCTGGGGCCCCGGACTTCAAGCCCGATGCCAGCAACACCGCCGCTGAGCAAGCCATGCAGTCCGGCATGTTCCACGACGGCATGCACTACTTTCCCCTACCCAAGGGCTCCGACTCTTCCACCCGGGGGCTGATTGCCATCAACTACGAGTACACCGACGACAACCTGCTCACGCCCGAAGGCATGACCCCCTGGACTGCGGAGAAGGTGCAGAAGTCCAAGAACGCCCACGGACTGGGGGTGTACGAGGTGCGCTTCGAGGGAGGGCGCTGGCGTACCGTGCGGGATTCGCCCTACGGGCGCCGCATCACCGCCGATACCCCTTTCCTCATCAAGGGCCCGGCGGCTGGCCATCCCTGGATGAGAACGGTGGCGGATCCGGCCGGGCGCACCGTGCTCGGGACGTTTCAGAACTGCGCCAACGGGGTCACCCCCTGGGGCACCTATCTTTCCTGCGAAGAGAACGTCAACGCCTATTTCATCAACGATAGCGGCAAGATCACTCCCCTGGAGGACCGCTACGGCATCGGGCCATCCAAGGACAGTTGGGGCTTTCGCTGGCACGAGTTCGACGAGCGGTTCGACGCTGGCAAGCACCCGAACGAGCCTAACCGCTTCGGCTGGGTCGTGGAGTTCGACCCGTACGATCCCAAGAGCGTCCCCGTCAAGCACACCGCCATGGGTCGCATGGCCCACGAGGGCGCGGTGCTGTCGCTCGCCCCAGACGGGCGGGTAGTCTACTACATGGGCGACGACGACTACCGCTCCAAGTTCGAGCACATCTACAAGTTCGTGAGCAAGCGGCCCTGGGTTAAGGGGGCCGGCTACGCGGAGAACCAGGACATCCTGGACGAGGGCACCCTCTACGCCGCCCGCTTCCACGCCGACGGTACCGGCGAATGGCTTGAGCTCACCCAGGGCAGGAACGGGCTCACGCCGGAGCGCGGGTTCGCCTCCCAAGCGGAGGTGGTCATCAATGCGCGCGCTGCCGCGGACGTGGTGGGGGCTACCTACATGGACCGGCCCGAGTGGATCGCGGTCCACCCCCGCACCCGAGAGGTTTACGTGAGCTTGTCCAACAACACCGCCCGAGGCAAGGGTAAGCCCTTGCAGCAGAAGGATCCGCTGGGAGCGGACGCTGCCAACCCGCGGGCCCCCAATCTGATGGGCCATATCGTGCGCTGGCGGGAAGAGAACGGGGATCCCACCGCCACCCGCTTCACCTGGGACGTATTTCTGCTGGCCGGGGATCCCGCCCATCCGGATCCCTTGAAGCGGGGCAATGTCCCGGGGGGCGTCGCTTTCGCCCAGCCCGATGGCCTTTACATCGACCGGCGCGGCGTGCTATGGATCCAGACCGATTCCTCCGCCCAATTGATGGCCAGTAAGGATTGGGAGAACATCGGTAACAATCAAATGCTGGCTGCCGACCCCCGCACCGGGGAGGTACGCCGTTTCCTGACCGGCCCGGTGGGCTGTGAGATCACGGGAATCACTTTCACTCCGGACCAGCGCACCTTGTTCGTAAATATCCAGCACCCGGGGGAGGCACCCCTGCCCCATCCGGGGCGCAACGACCCGAAGAAGCCCAAGGCGATTAGCGCTTGGCCGGATGGTGAAAAGGGCGGCCGCCCGCGCTCGGCCACCATCGCCATCCGCCGCGCGGACGGCGGCATCGTCGGCACTTAGCGGGCCTTCTCGCCGTGCCCGGAGGCGTCGCTTTCTTCGTGCCCGGTTTTGCGGCAGGAAAGGGGAGAGCGGGACCGGCCCCTCCTTCCCCTCGAGGAGAAAGAGGCTTTCGTCTTCGCCGAGGCAGGGGAAACGGACCGGTGCAGGGATCCGTCAATTACGGACCGGAAGCCCAGTCGGCGCTGGCACGCGGGTCTTTTCCGCTCAGCGGCTTCGCCGGCAGGCCCTTTCGGGTCTGGGAAAGGCAGCCCCCCACCTGCGGCGCTCGGTAAGCCCCCCTCTAGAAACAGGGGTCATAGCCGCTTGCGCCCGGAGAGCGCGTCGGGCAGGGGGGCGCGGACTCACCCGGGCCGATGATGAGACGCAAAGAGGGCCGTCTTTGCGACGGCCCTCAGAGAGATGCAGGCAGCCTTCCTACTGCCCCGAGACCTGCGAAGGTCTCGTCTTTCAAAGCGAACGCCGTCTTACGCCTGGTGACCCTTGCGCCAGGCCAGGTGGCCGGCGTGCGCCATCGCCCAGAGCGTAAAGCCGATCACCAGGATACCTACCGCGACTGCGTTATAGGTCACCGCGGCGGAGGTGCTGAAACCAACTACCCACGGCGAGATGATCAGCCATACGCCAAAAGCGACGTTCAGCCACTCCTCCCACACCTTGGGCGTATAGAGGCAAATCGCGGAAAAGATCGTCACCGCCGCGCCAAGGACATAGGAGTTCCACGCGACGGCGCTCATCTTATCCTCGAACCCCAATACCCAAGGGGAGATGAAAAGCCACACCCCCAGCGCTAGGGTGACCCAGTCCTGCCAACGCTTGGTGGTGCCCATTCAGTCACCTCCTTCTGCTTGCTGGGTTTATCTTCGTCTTCGTTTCTTTAGACCGCCACCCAAAATCTTGCGTTCCGTCACACCCCTTCAAGAACAATGAGTTGCTCTGCAACAAGCGGGCGACCCCAAGCCTTTTTCACCGCCCCCGAGGGGCCTCCTGTCGGTATTACCCACCCGGCTGAAAACGGGGATTGCCGGGTCCTGCCCCGGGGATTCCGGAGAGGCAGAGGCTCGGGCGGGGGCCTGCCAGGGCGCTCCACTTTTTTTGTTAACCCATTCGTTCGTTTCGCTCGCGGGCTTTGCCTACCCGGTCTCCCGCCGCGGGTCTTGCCCCCAGGCCCCCTGAACAGGATCGGTGGGATGCCCGCCGGCATGGCCGAAGCTGGGCGGAGACTCCTCCATGGACGGCGTCAAGGCTCCCCTCCGGGGACCCGAAACCGCCGCCGGCGAAGGGGTCTTGGCCAGGCACGGGGTGAGTTCAGGCCGGTGGGTCGGCCCTCCGGAGACTCCGGTGAGCAGGTCCATGGCCCCCCAGGGGCGGATGAGCTCGGCAACCTCTGGCCTTTTCGGGAACCTCTGCTCAACCTCTCGGCCGCCTGGTGGCCACGGTGTCGACGCAGAGCGGTCCGGCGTTCGCTCTTTTATCGATTTAATCGATCATAAGGCTATATAAAATTCGTTTTTCTCTATATAGGAAATGATTATCATTGGCTTCGAAAGCGGATGATGCGACTGCATAACGGAACAGAAGGAGGCCTGCCATGGTGAAGACTCTCACCTTCGGAATCGTGCACTTTGGCGTGGTTTTCGGCGTCGGGTACGCCCTGACTGGCAGCGTGGCCGTGGGTGGGGCCATCGCCCTCCTCGAGCCCGCCCTCAATACGGTGGCCTATTTCTTCCACGAAAAGCTCTGGGAGCGGATCCGGACCCGGCGGACCCCGGGGAAGCGGTGCCGCCCGAGCGCCGACGACGCGGGCGGGCTGATGGGGGCAGGGGGCGCCTGACGAGACCAAAGGCGGCCTGGAAGGCGGTTTTGTGTTCGGCGCCGACGCCTTCTGCTACAGTCTGTCTTCGACCCGCGGGCTCGCGGGCAGGGGACAGGAAGCGCTGCGGGGGCTCCATGCGAAAGGCGATCGGCAGGACGTTTCTCACCGGCGTGCTGACCGTGGTGCCGGTGGTCGCGACCCTCTACCTGGTGGTGTGGCTGGCGGCCACCGCGGAGACATTTCTCGGAGGATTGCTGAAAGCGGTCCTCTCCGAGCATCTTTATTTCTACGGCATGGGCATGCTGGCGGGCGTCGGGGTCATCTTCGCCGTGGGGTTGCTGATGCAGACCTGGGTAGTGCGGCGCCTGTTCGAGCTGGGAGAGCGCCTACTCCTGCGCATGCCCCTGGTGAAAACGGTCTATGGTGCCGTGCGCGATTTCTTCAGCCTCTTTTCCCGCGAAAATCATGGTGTCGCGGGGCGGGTGGTGGCTGTGGAAATGCCGGGCACCGGTTTGCGCTTAGTGGGCTTTCTCATGCGCGACGACTTGACCGCCTTGCCGGCCGAGCTGCACGAGAGCGGTCGGGTGGCCGTCTACCTGCCCATGAGCTACCAGGTCGGAGGCTACACGGTTCTGGTGCCCGGCTCGGCGGTGACCCCCGTGCCATGGTCGCGGGAGGAAGCCATGCGCTTCGTCCTGACGGCGGGCCTGAGCGGCGCGCCGGCGGAACGCGGAGCGCCGGGAGCCCAGGAGGCCCCCGAGGGATCCGTTGGATGAGGAGACTCCTATGATGGGGATGTTCGGCTCCAAGCACGTGATGCCCGCGCCGGAGGAGGCGTTGAAGGGTCGGCAGATGCCCCTGCCGGTCAGCAACAAGCATTTCGTACACGGGCGCCCGATCAAGCCGCCTTTCCCCGAGGGGATGGAGCAGGTCCAGTTCGGGATGGGCTGCTTCTGGGGTGCGGAGCGGGCGTTCTGGCCCCTGGAGGGGGTCTATACCACAGCGGTGGGCTATGCGGGGGGTTATACCCCCAATCCGACTTATGAGGAAGTGTGCACCGGCCTCACCGGCCACGCCGAAGTGGTGCTGGTGGTCTACGACCCCCGGGTGATCTCCTTCGAGCAGCTGCTCCAGGTGTTCTGGGAATCCCACGATCCCACCCAGGGAATGCGCCAGGGCAATGACGTGGGCACCCAATACCGCTCGGCCATCTACGCGTACACGGAAGGCCAGCGGCGGGCGGCGGAAGTCTCCCGCGATCGCTACCAAGCGGCGCTCAGGAAGGCGGGCTACCCCAAAATCACCACCGAGATCCGGAATGCGCCGCCCTTCTATTACGCCGAGGATTACCACCAGCAGTACTTGGCGAAGAATCCCGGCGGCTATTGCGGCCTGGGCGGCACCGGCGTCAGATGCCCCCTAGGCGCTGGCGCTTCGTAGGAAGTGGGGCGAGCGCTGGCGAAACGCCCGCCGCTGAAGGTGGGTGGTTGCCCTGAGCTTTCGGGAGGCACGGGAGGGGATTCGGTCGCCCCCTGTCCCCCTTTAGGAGCGGGCGTTGGCTGGGGAGGCAGTCGCCAGGGCAGTCCGGCGTTCGGCGATGCGACGCCAGACTTCGGCTTTCTGGACCTCGGTGTAGGAGGGCCAGCCGGCGATCTCTTCCAGCGTGCGAAAGCAACCGCGGCAGAGCTGGGTCGCCGGGTCCATGGCGCACACCTGGACGCAAGGGGAGGGGATGCCGCTCATCGGTTGCGTCGGGCCAGGATCGCTCGCGCCGCCTTGGAGTTGTTGGGCCGGCCGAGGAAGCCGCAAATGAACTCGCCCACGTCGATGAGTCGGTCCAGGTCGATGCCGCTTTCGATCCCGAGACCGTTCAGCAGGTACACCACGTCCTCGGTGGCCACGTTGCCGGTGGCGCCCTGGGCGTAGGGGCAGCCCCCCAGGCCCGCCACTGCGGCGTCGATCGTGGCGACCCCCAGCTCCAGCGCTGCATAGCAGTTGGCCAGCGCTTGGCCGTAGGTGTCGTGGCAGTGCACGGCCAGTTTTTCCACCGGGATTTCCCGGGCGACGGTTTCGATCAGCGCCTTCATTTTGCTGGGCGTGCCCACGCCGATGGTGTCCCCCAGGGACACTTCGTAGCAGCCCATCCGGTCGAGGGCCGCCGCCACCTGGGCCGCTGCTTCGGCTTTCACGTCTCCCTCGTAGGGGCAGCCCAGGACGCAGGACACGTAGCCCCGCACCTTTAGGCCCGCCGCCCGGGCCGCAGCCGTCACTTCCCGGAAGCGCTCGAGCCCCTCTGCGATGGAGCAGTTGGTGTTCCTGCGGGAGAAGGACTCGGTGGCGGCGGCGAACACGGCGATCTCCTCGACCCCCGCGGCCAAGGCCGCCTCCAAGCCCTTCATATTGGGCACCAGCACCGGGTAGGAGACGCCAGGCCGGCGGCGCAGGCCTGCCAGCACCTGGGCCGTATCCGCCATCTGGGGTACCCACTTGGGGGAGACGAAGCTGCCTGCCTCGATCACCCTGAGCCCCGCGTCGGCAAGACGCTCGATCAGCTCGATCTTGACCGGGGCGGGCACCGTCTTGGGCTCGTTCTGTAGACCGTCCCGCGGGCCCACTTCCACCACTTTCACTCGGGCAGGCAGGCTCATGGCTGCACCTCCGTTTCCAGCACGATCAGCTCCCTCCCCTCCCGCACTTGCTCTCCGGGAGTGCACCGCACCGCTTGCACGAGGCCCCCGGCCGGTGCGACCAGGGTGTGTTCCATCTTCATGGCCTCCAGCGTAGCGAGGGGCTGGCCTTTCACCACCCGGTCGCCCGGCTTGACCAGGACGCTGGTGACGATGCCGGGCATGGGGGCCGTGAGGCTTCCGGGCGGAGCTTCCTCGGCCAGGGCCAGGGTCGCCGGATCGTCGGGACTCAGCCGATAGCAGCGACCCTCGGCAATCAAGGTGAGCTCGCCCCCGGAACGCACCACCGCGAGCCGGGCCCGCACTCCGTCCAGGTCTGCCAGCAGTTCTTCCCCTTCCAAGGCACCCCGGGCGCAAAAGCTGCGGGAGGCAAGCTCCAGGTGATAGTAACCGCGCCGCCGGCGGGCCGTCACCTGGACGCTCGCTTGCCCATCGCGGAAACGAAAGACCTGGCGGCTGTCCTGGTTGAGCCGCCAGCCGTCGCGCCAATGCCAAGGGGAATGGGGATCGGAAGAGCGCTCCGCCGCAGCCTGCGCGTCCCGGTCGATGCGCAGCAGCTCCGCGAGCGCTGCCGCTGCGACGATCCACTCCGGCGTCGGGCGCTCGCCCGGGATCAAGTCGTCCCGGTGCCGCTCGATGAAACAGGTGTCCAGCTCCGGCTTCAGGTAAGCGGGATGGGCCGCCAGGGCGCTCAGGAAGGCGACATTGGTGGTCACGCCGGCGATGCGCACTTGGGCGAGGGCATGGCGCAGCCGCCGCAGGGCCCCGGCCCGGTCCCGGTCCCAAGCGATCAATTTGGCAATCAGGGGATCGTAGTGGACGCCGATCTCCTCCCCTTCGCCTACCCCGCTATCCACGCGCACGTGGGGGCTCTCCTCAGGCAGGCGCAAATGCAGGATGCGCCCGGGGAAAGGCTGGAAGTCGCGAGCGGGATCTTCGGCGTAGATGCGCGCCTCAACCGCGTGGCCGTTGCAGGCGATTTGTTCCTGGGCCAGGGGCAGGGGCTCCCCCGCCGCTATCCGTAGTTGCCATTCCACCAGATCGAGGCCGGTCACCATTTCGGTGACTGGGTGCTCCACCTGGAGTCGGGTGTTCATTTCGATGAAGTAGAACTCCCCGTCCTCGGCCAGGAGAAACTCCACGGTACCAGCCCCCACGTAGCCCACCGCCCGGGCAGCGGCCAGGGCCGCCCGGGCCATCTGGGCCCGGCGCTCCGGGGCGAGGGCCGGCGCGGGCGCTTCCTCCATCACCTTCTGGTGCCGGCGCTGCAACGAGCAATCCCGCTCGTAGAGGTGCACCGCGGCGCCAAACCGATCGGCGAAGACCTGCACCTCCACGTGGCGGGGACGGTGGAGATACTTCTCTAGGAGCAACTGATCGTGGCCGAAGGCGGAGGCTGCTTCCCGACGGGCTGCGGCGAGGGCTTCGGGAAGGGCCTCCGGGTGGGTCACCACCCGCATCCCCTTGCCGCCCCCGCCGAAGGCGGCCTTGATCAGCACCGGATAGCCCAGGCGCTCGGCTTCGGCCTGGAAGGTCTCGAGCCGCTGGTCATGGCCGTGGTAGCCGGGCAGCACGGGCACCACCGCCGCTTCCATGAGCTCTCGGGCGGTGCTTTTGCAGCCCATGGCCCGGATCGCCGCTGCGGGCGGTCCCACGAAGACGATGCCGGCGGCGGCGCAGGCTTCCGCGAAGTCGGCGTTTTCCGAGAGGAATCCATAGCCCGGATGGATCGCCTCCGCGCCGCAGCGTTTGGCCACCTCCAATATGCGGTCGATGCGCAGGTAGCTCTCCCGCGCCGGCGCGGGGCCGATCAAGTGGGCTTCGTCCGCCATCGCCACGTGACGCGCCCGGGCGTCCGCCTCGGAGTAGACGGCCACGGTGCGCAGCCCCAAGCGCCGGGCGGTACGGATGATGCGGCAGGCGATTTCTCCCCGGTTGGCGATAAGAAGCTTGTTGAACATGGATTAGGCCCCGGCAGCGAGGGAGCGCTCCACCAGGGCCGGCACCACCAGGGCAGCGAAGAGGGCAAGCCCAGTGAGAGCGAGGCCGAGGAGCATCAACACGCTGCCCCGCCGCCGGGCAATGCGGCCTTGGACGATGGGGGTATCCACGATCACCCGCGCGCCGGGCGGGGGGAAGCGGCCGGCGTGCACAGCGCGCCGGCCGAAAGAAAAAAGATAAACGCCGGTGGGGATGAGGGGCGCGAAAGCGGCCAGCATCAAAAGCTTCAAGGCCCGTACCGCCTCGCGCGGGTCCTGCTGGAATCTCCCGACCAGCCAAGGTGCGCCCAGCTCCAGCACCAGGACCGACAGGGCCACCAGGGCGAGGGCGGCGAAGGCGAAGCGCCGCCGTAGCCGGCGGTCCGCCCTCTGGATCTCGGGGGCGGGATCGCTCATGCCCTGGGGGTCCAGCGCGGCGTCCGCTTCTCCAGGAAGGCGGCCATGCCCTCCCGTCCTTCGGCGCTCGCTCGGGCCGCGGCGATGCGGCGGGCGGTTTCCAGAATGAGCGCCTCGTCCATTTCCCGCCCGGCCACGTCGGCCACCAAGCGCTTGGCCGCCCCCTGGGCACCGGGCGCACCCTTGAGCAATTCCGCCACCAGCCCGTCCACCGCCTCATCCAAAGCGGGCGGGTCGGCTACTTCGTGCACCAGTCCCAGGCGCCGGGCGGTCTCGGCGTCAAAGCGCTCCCCAGTGGCGAAGTAGCGGCGTGCTTGGCGAGGACCCAAGGCGGCCACCACGTACGGCGCGACGATGGCAGGGATCAGGCCCAGCCGCACCTCAGACAGGGCGAATTGGGCACTGCGCGCGGCCACTGCCACGTCACAGCAGGCGATGAGCCCGACTCCGCCGCCGAAGGCGGAGCCCTGGACTCGGGCCACGGTCGGGCGGGGCAGGGCATCGAGCCGCTTGAGCACCCGGGCGAGCCTCAGGGCGTCCTCCAAATTCTGGGCCTCAGTGTAGCTGGCCATCCGCCGCATCCATTGCAGGTCCGCGCCGGCGCAAAAGCTCGAACCCTCGGCGGCGAGTACCACTACCCGCACTGCCGGGTCCTGCTCCAGGTGGCGAAGGGCATCGCCCAATCGGGCGATCAAAGCGTCGTCGAAAGCGTTATGCACGTCGGGACGGTTGAGCCGCAGCGTGGCCACGCCGCGGCTATCGGTGTCGAGCAGGATGGATGAGGAGCTCATGGATATCCCAAGGTTGCAGCCGAAGAAGCGGGCTCGCAGGTCACATCCGGAAGACCCCGAAGGCGGTCTTTTCGATGGGGGCGTTGAAGGCGGCCGACAGGGCCAGCCCCAGCACCCGGCGGGTCTGGGCCGGGTCGATCACCCCGTCGTCCCACAGGCGGGCGGTGGCGTAGTAGGGATGGCCCTGGATCTCGTACTGGCGTCGGATCGGGGCCTTGAAGGCTTCTTCCTCTTCGAGGCTCCAGCGCTTGCCGTCTTTTTCCAGACTATCGCGCTTGATCTGGGCGAGCACCGAGGCCGCCTGCTCGCCCCCCATTACCGAGATGCGGGCGTTGGGCCACATCCACAGAAAACGGGGCCCATAGGCCCGGCCGCACATGCCGTAGTTGCCGGCGCCGAAGCTGCCGCCGATGATCACGGTGAATTTGGGCACCCGGGCGCAGGCCACCGCGGTGACCATCTTGGCCCCGTCCTTGGCGATGCCGCCGGTTTCGTATTTCTTGCCCACCATGAAGCCGGTGATGTTCTGCAGAAAAAGGAGCGGCACGCCCCGTTGGCAGGCGAGTTCGATGAAATGGGCGCCCTTCAGGGCGGATTCGGAGAAGAGGATGCCGTTGTTGGCGAGGATCGCCACCGGGTAGCCGTAGAGGCGGGCGAAGCCCGTCACCAGGGTGGTGCCGTAGCGGCTCTTGAATTCATCGAAGCGGCTGCCGTCGACGAGGCGCGCGATGACTTCGCGCACGTCGTAGGTCTTGCGCAGGTCGGTGGGCACCACGCCGTAGAGCTCCTCGGGGGGATAGAGGGGTTCCTCGGGTTGCGCCGGTTCGAACGGAAGGATCTTCTTGCGGTGGAGGTGGGCCACGACCCGGCGGGCGATGGCAAGGGCATGGACATCGTTTTCCGCGAGATGATCCGCCACCCCCGAGATGCGGGTGTGGACGTCTCCGCCTCCCAGCTCTTCTGCGCTCACCACTTCCCCCGTGGCGGCCTTCACCAGGGGTGGGCCGCCGAGGAAGATGGTGCCCTGGTTCTTCACGATGATGGTCTCGTCGCACATGGCCGGCACGTAGGCGCCCCCCGCGGTGCAGGAGCCCATCACCACGGCGATCTGGGGCACGCCCAGGGCCGAGAGGTTCGCTTGGTTGTAGAAGATGCGCCCGAAGTGGTCCCGGTCGGGGAACACCTCGTCCTGGGCGGGAAGATAAGCACCCCCGGAATCCACCAGGTAGATGCAGGGCAGGCGGTTTTCCCGGGCGATCTCCTGGGCCCGCAGGTGCTTCTTGACCGTGATGGGATAGTAGGTGCCGCCTTTTACCGTCGCGTCGTTCGCGACGATCACGCATTCCTGCCCGCAGATGCGCCCGATGGCCGTGACGATCCCCGCCGCGGGGACTTCGTTGCCGTACATGCCCCAGGCGGCGAGCTGGGACAGCTCCAGGAGCGGCGTGCCGGGATCGATCAGGGCGTCGATGCGCTCCCGCACGAGGAGCTTGCCCCGGGTGAGGTGCCGGCGCCGCGCCTCCTCCGGCCCGCCCTGGGCGGCCTCCTGCACCTTGCGGCGCAGGTCCTCCACCAGGGCGCCCATCGCTTCGGCGTTGGCGCGGAACTCCTCCCCATGCGGGTCCACCTTGGACTGGATCGGCGTCATGTCATCCGGTCTCGGCGAAGAGCTCCCGCCCGATGAGCCAGCGGCGGATCTCGGAGGTGCCCGCCCCGATCTCGTAGAGCTTGGCGTCGCGCCACAGGCGACCTGTAGGATAGTCGTTGATGTAGCCGTTACCGCCGAGGCATTGGATCGCCTCCCCCGCCATCCAGGTGGCCCGCTCGGCGGCGTAGAGGATGGCCCCGGCCGCGTCCTTGCGGGTCACTTCCCCCCGATCGCAGGCTTTGGCCACGGTGTAGACGTAGGCGCGGCAGGCGTTCAAGGCGGTGTACATGTCGGCGAGCTTTCCCTGGATCAACTGGAACTCGCCGATGGGCTGGCCGAACTGCTTGCGTTCGTGCACGTAGGGGAGCACCACGTCCAAGCAGGCCACCATGATCCCCAGCGGGCCGCCGGCGAGCACCAGCCGCTCGTAGTCGAGCCCGCTCATGAGCACGGCGACGCCCCCATTCACTGGCCCCAGGACATTGTCCTCGGGCACCTCGCAGTCCTGGAACACCAGCTCGCAGGTATTGGAGCCGCGCATGCCCAGCTTGTCCAGCTTTTGCGCCGTGGAAAAGCCCTTGAAGCCCCGCTCCACGAGGAAGGCGGTGATGCCCTTCGCCCCCGCCGCGGGATCGGTCTTGGCGTAGACCACCAGCACGTCCGCGTCCGGTCCGTTGGTGATCCACATCTTGGTGCCGTTGAGGACGTAGCGATCGCCCCGTTTATCTGCCCTGAGCCGCATGGACACCACGTCGGAACCGGCGCCCGCCTCCGACATGGCCAGCGCCCCCACGTGCTCGCCGGAGAGGAGCTTGGGCAGGTAGCGCCGCTTTTGCGCCTCGCTGCCGTGGCGGCGGATCTGGTTGACGCACAGGTTGGAATGGGCTGCGTAGGAAAGCCCCACGGCAGCGCTTGCCCGGCTCACCTCCTCCATGGCCACCACGTGGGCCAGGTAGCCGAGCCCCGCACCGCCGTACTCTTCCTCGACCGTGATGCCGAGCAGCCCCAGGTTGCCAAGCTTGGGCCACAGATCCCGGGGGAACTCGTTGGTGCGGTCGATCTCCGCCGCCCGGGGCGCAATCTCCTTGGCGGCGAAGCCGTGCACCGTTTCCCGCAGCCAATCGATGGTCTCACCCAGGTCGAAGTTGAGGCTCATGGGATTCATGATCGGTATGGCTTCGGGGCTTCAGTCAGGGGGCTCGGGGCTGGACGGCTTGCGTCGGGAACAAGATTTTCACCACCCCCCGGTCTCGAGCCAGCGCTCGAGCTGATCCATCCGGTCCACGCCCCAGAAGGGCTCTCCATCTACGATGAAGAAGGGCGAGCCGAACACGCCCCGGGCGAGGGCGGCGTCGGTCTCAGCGCGCACGCGCTCCTTCACGCCGAGCTCGTGCAGCGCCGCGCGCAGGGCTTCCCCATCCAGCCCTATCCCGGCGGCCACCTCCGCGGTCACCTCCGGGCTGGAGATGTCCCGGTCCTCGACGAAATAGGCACGGAACAGGGCGGCGGCAAGGCCTTTGGCCTTCTCGGGCTCCTGATCCCAAAGCCAGTAGGTGGCCCGGGCGGGAGCCTGGGTCGCCACCGGGAACTTGGAGGGGATCTTCAAGGGAATGCCGTAATAGCGGGCGCAGCGCAGGATATCCCGGCGGGCGTAGTCGCCTTTGAGGGGGAGGGTGGGAAGGGGCTGCCCGCCCGTGACCTTGAAGATGGCGCCGAGCAGGATGGGGCGCCAGACCACTTCCCGGCCATGCCGGGCGGCGAGGGCCTCGATGCGGCAACTGCCGAAGTAACCGTAGGGCGAGGAGTAGTCAAAATAAAAATCGATCGGCGCACTCATCACGGGTCCTCAGCTCACCACGGAGGCACGGAAACCTAAAGCGTAGAGGAAAGAATACGGCTCTTTCCCTGTGCCCCAGATGATGAATTTACAACGTTTCCACCGCCACGGCGGTGGCCTCGCCGCCACCGATGCACAGGGCGGCGATGCCCCGCTTCAGACGGTACTTCTCCAGGGCGTAGAGAAGGGTCACCAGGATGCGGGCGCCCGAGGCCCCGATGGGGTGTCCCAGGGCACAAGCGCCCCCGTGCACGTTCACCTTCTCGTGGGGGAGCTTGAGCTCCTCCATGGCCGCCATGGTAACGACGGCGAAAGCCTCGTTGATCTCGTACAGGTCCACGTCCCGCTCGGACCAGCCGACCCGCTCATGGAGCTTGCGGATCGCCCCCACTGGGGCGGTGGTGAACCACGCCGGCTCCTGGGCGTGGGTGGCGTGTCCCCGGATCATTGCCAGAGGCTTGAGGTCCCGCCTCTCCGCCTCGGCGAGCCGCATCAGCACCAGCGCCGCTGCGCCGTCCGAGATGGAGCTGGCGTTGGCGGGGGTGATCGTACCGTCCCTCTTGAACGCGGGCTTGAGGGTCGGGATCTTGTCCGGACTGGCCTTGAGGGGCTGCTCGTCCTGGGCCACGACCCGCTTCCCGTCCCGGGCTTTCACGGCCACGGGCACGATCTCCCGGGAGAAGGTGCCGTCCCGGGTGGCCGTTTGGGCGCGGGTTAAGGAGGCGATGGCGAAGCGGTCCTGGGCTTCCCGGGAGAAACGGTAGCGGGCGGCGCACTCCTCGGCGAAGCTGCCCATGAGGCGCCCTTGGTCGTAGGCGTCTTCCAGACCGTCGAGGAACAGGTGGTCCTTGAGTTCTCCGTGGCCGAGCCGGTAGCCGCCCCGGGCCCGCATCAGCAGGTACGGGGCGTTGCTCATGCTCTCCATACCGCCCGCCACCATCACCTCGTTGGTTCCCGCCCGCAGGAGGTCATGGGCCAGCATCACCGCCTTCATGCCGGAGCCGCACATTTTGTTGATGGTGGTGCAGCCGGTGGAAAGGGGCAGTCCCGCGCCGAGGGCCGCCTGGCGCGCCGGCGCCTGGCCCTGACCGGCGGAGAGCACGTTGCCCAGGATGACCTCCTCCACGTCCCCGGGGGCGACGCCCGAGCGCTCCACGGCCGCCCGAACGGCGGCGGCGCCCAGCTCGGGGGCCCTGAGCGGGCTCAAGTCCCCGAGGAGCCCGCCCATGGGGGTGCGGGCGGCAGAGACGATGACGATGGGATCTTCTACCATGGCGGCACTCTCGCTGAATCCATCGATCGGGCGGCCCCGTCCCTGCGGCCGCTGGCTCAACCTTGCACCTCTGGCTTGCCCTGGATCATCAATCAGGCTCTGGGGCTGCGTGGCGCAGGAGCATTTTCCGCCCGCACCCGTTCGCCGCCTACCAGGGTCACCGGCCGGGAGTGCTGCCGCTCCCCCTCTCATGCCATGTCTCCGGGCAGTGGCGACGGCTCAGGGGCGGGACAGGACAGCCACACCGGCCTGTCGTTCAAGCCTCTGTTCCAGGATCCGACGGCATTGCTTCTCGAACGTCTCGATCTCCGCCAGCATGGCGTCGATGTCCCGGCGCTGCTGCTGCAGCGCCATTTTCCGCTTGTCCAGAATGACCAGGAACTGCTGGAGCTGGGCGGTTTCGTCCCGGGCATCGTACAGGTCGAAGAGCTCTTTAATCTCACCCAAGGAGAAGCCCAGGCGCTTGCCCCGCAGGGTGAGCTTGAGGCGCACCCGGTCCCGGTGGGAATAGATCCGGTGACGCCCTTCCCGGGCGGGGCGCAACAGCCCCTGGTCCTCGTAGAAGCGAATGGTCCGGGTGGTCACGCCGAACTCCCTGGCCAGCTCGGTGATGGTGTAAGTGGCCTCTTTCATTGTGTGTTGCAGCATGACCCCGTAGAATAAAAGCCACTATAGTTCCATCTTACGTAAACGTAAAGTCAAAATCCCCTCGTCCGTTCAGGGACCGCCATGCCTGCCCGCGCTGAACCCGTTTTCGCCTCCGGCCCTGGGGGATCTCCGCTGGAGCCGGGGGTGCTTGCCCTCCACTACCCGTTCGGCCAACAAGTGCCTGGACCCGGGGAGTGCCTGGAGGTGGCTGACGGGGTGGAGTGGGTGCGTATGCCCCTGCCCTTCGCCCTGGACCACATCAACCTGTGGGTGCTGCGGGACGGGGACGGGTGGACGGTGGTGGACTGTGGCTACGCGGGGGAGGCCGCCCGGACCGCCTGGGAAACCCTGCTGGCAGGTCCCCTGGCCGGACGTCCGGTCCATCGGGTGATTGTTACCCACTACCACCCGGATCACGTGGGGCTGGCCCATTGGCTCACCCAGTGCACCGGCGCCGAGCTGTGGATGACCCAGGGGGAATACCTGACTGCCCATGCCGTGTGGGACGGCCGGGCGGGCTTCGGGCGAGAGCCCCTTGTGGCCCTCTACCGGCGCCATGGTTTGGACGAGGCGCGGCTCGAGCACTTGCGGCTCAAAGGGGAGACCTACCGCCGCGGGGTGCCGCAGCTCCCCTCCAGCTATCGGCGCATCCTGGACGGGGAGGTGATCGCCATCGACGGGCGGGCGTGGACTGTGCGGGTGGGCTACGGCCACGCCCCCGAGCACGCCGCCCTCCATTGCAAGGCCCTGGGGCTATTGATCTCCGGCGACATGGTGCTGCCCCGCATTTCCACCAACGTGAGCGTGTGGAGCAACGAGCCAGAGGGCGATCCCCTGGGCTTATACCTGGATTCCCTGGTTCGTTACCGGACGTTACCGGAAGACACCTGGGTGCTCCCCTCCCATGGGCTGGTCTTCACGGGGCTTCGACTCCGCATCGATGCGCTGCGCCGGCATCACGCCGAGCGGCTCGAGGCGTTGCAGACCGCCTGCGGGCAGCCCCGTACGGCGGCAGAGGTGATGCCGGTGCTGTTCAAGCGCGCCCTGGATGCGCACCAGTTGTTCTTCGCTCTGGGGGAGACTCTTGCCCATATGAACTATCTTTGGCGCCGGGGAAGGCTTGAGCGCCTGGAGATGGAGGGCGTATACCGCTTCCGTGCCTTGGCGAGTCCCCGTTTCGTGGAAGCGCCCGCCGGGTTGGACTAGACTTGTGATGACCTTTGCGACAGGAGAACGGCCGTGAGCAGTGCAGTCCCCGAGCCGCCGAAGCCCGAAATCCCGGATCCCGTGGAGCTCGCCCGCAACCTGAGCGAGATCGCCCAGCGCTCGAGCAAGGTGCTCTCCGATTTCGTCGCCCGGCAGGCGGCCCACGGACAGCTTGGGATCGCCGACGAGCTGGGCATTGCCAAGGCGTTCATGGACATGGCGGCGAAGCTGATGCTGGACCCCATCAAGCTCGCCCAGGCCCAGCTGAACCTGTGGCAAGACTACATGGCCCTGTGGCAGAACAGCTTCCTCAAGATGCTGGGACACGAGGTGCCGCCGGTGGCGGTGCCCGCCAAGGGGGACAAGCGCTTTCAGCACGAGGCGTGGGAAGATCACTTCCTGTTCGACTACGTCAAGCAGTCCTACTTGATCGCCGCCCGTCACCTGCACAACGTGGTGGGCAGCGTGGAGGGGTTGGACGAGCAGACGGCGAAAAAGATCAACTTCTACACGCGCCAGTACATCGACGCCCTGTCCCCGAGCAACTTCGTCCTCACCAATCCGGAAGTGTTCGACGAGACGGTGAAAAGCGGCGGGCAGAACCTGCTCAAGGGGCTGTCCAACCTGCTGGAAGATCTCGAGCGGGGCAACGGACAGTTGCGCATCAAGATGACCGACCCGGAGGCTTTCCAGCTGGGGGTGAACATCGCCACCACGCCCGGCAAGGTGATCTACCAGAACGGGCTGATGCAGCTGCTGCAATACCAGCCGGCGACGGAGACCGTGTTCAAGCGCCCGCTGCTCATCATCCCACCCTGGATCAACAAGTACTACATCCTAGACCTGCGGGAGAAGAACTCTTTCATCAAGTGGGCAGTGGAACAGGGCCACACGGTGTTCGTCATCTCCTGGGTGAACCCGGACGCGGAGCACGCCAAAAAGACCTTCGACGACTACCTGCTGGAAGGCGCGCTGGCGGCGCTGGAAGCCATCGAGCAGGCGACCGGCGAGAAGGACGTGAACGCCATCGGCTACTGCCTGGGCGGGACGCTCCTCGCCTGTACTCTGGCGTATCTCGCGGCCAAGCGCCAGTCCTCGCGCATCGCCAGCGCGACTTTCTTCACCACGATGATCGACTTCTCCGAGCCGGGAGAGCTGGAGGTGTTCATCGACGACCAGCAGATCGCCGCCCTGGAGCGGCGCATGCAGGAGCGCGGCTACCTGGAGGGCCACGAGATGGCCACCACCTTCAACTTGTTGCGCGCGAACGACCTGATTTGGTCCTTCGTGGTGAATAACTACCTCTTGGGCAGGGATCCTTTCCCCTTCGACCTGCTCTACTGGAACTCCGATTCCACCCGCATGCCTGCGGCCATGCACAGTTTCTACCTGCGCAACATGTACCAGCGCAACCTGCTCAAGGAGCCGGGCGGCATACGGCTCGCGGGCGTACCCATCGATGTGTCCAGAATCAAGACCCCTGCGTTCTTCGTCTCGACGGTGGAAGACCACATCGCGCCCTGGAAGTCCACCTATGCCGGTGCGCGGCTGCTCTCCGGTCCGGTCACCTTCGTGCTCGGAGGCTCGGGCCACATCGCCGGGGTAATCAATCCCCCCGCGGCGGGCAAATACGGCTATTGGGTGAACGAGCGGCTAGTGCCGGATCCGCAGGCCTGGTTCCAGGAGGCTCGGCACCAGCCTGGCTCCTGGTGGACCTACTGGGCGGCCTGGGTGGAACCCTTCGGGGAAGGGCGCGTTCCGGCTCGCGTTCCGGGCACGGGCAAGCTCAAGCCCCTCGAGGACGCCCCCGGCTCCTACGTTCGGGTGCGAACCGACGACGGGGGCAGCGAGTAACCGAAAGAGCGGCGCTGACGTCCGTTCGGCAGCCGCTCGATGCCGGCAGACCCGGCCGCGAGGAGGGCAAGCGATGACCGATTTGAGCGTTCAAGTGGCGCCCCAGCCCTACAAGCTCGTCAACCGGGTTCGCTTCGTCACGGCAGCGAGCCTGTTCGACGGCCACGATGCCTCCATCAACATTGTGCGCCGACTGCTCCAGGCCCACGGCGCAGAAGTGATCCATCTGGGTCACAACCGCTCGGTGGAGGAGATCGTCACCGCGGCCCTGCACGAAGACGTCCACGCCGTCGCGGTCAGCTCTTACCAGGGCGGCCACATGGAGTTCTTCAAGTACATGGTGGACTTGCTCAGGGAGCGGGGCGGTGCGGACATCAAGATCTTCGGCGGCGGGGGCGGGGTGATCGTCCCCCGGGAGATCCGGGAACTGGAGGCCTACGGGGTGACCCGTATCTACTCTCCCGAGGACGGGCAGAGGCTAGGGCTGACCGGCATGATCCGGGACATGCTGGAGCGGGCGGACGCGGATCTTGCCCGGGACTGCCCCAAGGATCTGAGGCCGGTGCGCGCCGGCGACCGGCGGGCCCTGGCACGGCTCATCACCGCCCTGGAGAACGGGGCCCTGGAGCCCGCGCTGCGGGACGAACTCAGGCGGGAGGCGGCGGCCAAGGTGCCGGTGGTGGGCATTACAGGCACGGGCGGTTCCGGCAAGTCGTCCTTGACCGACGAGCTGATCCGCCGCTTCCGCCTGGATCAAGAGGACCGGCTGCAGATCGCTGTCATCGCCGTCGATCCCACCCGCCGCAGGACAGGCGGGGCGCTGCTGGGGGACAGAATCCGCATGAACGCCATCGACTCTCCCCGCATCTACATGCGCTCCCTGGCGACCCGGGTGGCTGGGAGCGAAATTCCTGCTACCTTGCCCGACATCATCTCCTTGGTGAAACTCGCGGGCTTCGACCTGGTGCTGGTGGAGACTTCGGGTATCGGCCAGGGGGACGCAGCGATCGCGCCCCTGGCCGACGTCGCCATCTATGTAATGACACCTGAATACGGGGCGGCAAGCCAGCTCGAGAAGATCGAGATGCTGGATTTCGCCGACCTGGTGGCGATCAACAAGTTCGACCGTCGCGGCGCCCTGGATGCCTTGCGGGACGTGTCCAAGCAAGTGCAGCGCAATCGCGGGGAATTCGGCAGGAGCCCCGACGAGATGCCAGTCTACGGCACCATCGCCTCCCGCTTCAATGACGATGGGGTTACGGCTCTCTACCAGGGGCTCGTCGGGCTGCTGGCCGAGCGGGGCTACAAACTGCCCCCCGGCCGGCTCCCGCGGGTGGCGGGACGGCATTCCACGGGTGCCGCCTCCATCGTGCCTCCGGCCCGCAGTCGCTACCTGGCCGAGATCGCCGACACCGTGCGCGGCTACCACCGGGAGGCGCAGCGGCAGGTGCGCATCGCCCGTGAGCGGCAGCAATTGAAAAGCGCCAAGCGCCTGCTAGAGGAAGCGGGGCAGGACGCGACCCCCCTCGAGCCCCTGATCGAGGCGCGGGAGCGGGCCCTGGATCCGCGCTGCAAGAAACTCCTGGAGCTGTGGCCCCGCACCCGGGAGGTCTACGCCGGGGACGAATACGTGGTGAAGATCCGGGACAAGGAGGTGCGCACCACCTTGCACCACGCCACCCTCTCCGGCACCCGACTGCCCAAGATCGCGCTGCCCGCCTACGAGGACGAGGGAGAGGTGCTCAAGTGGCTGCTCAAGGAGAACGTGCCAGGCAGCTTTCCCTACACCGCCGGGGTCTTCGCCTTCAAGCGCGAGTCCGAGGAGCCTACCCGCATGTTCGCCGGCGAGGGCGATCCCTTCCGCACCAATCGGCGCTTCCACTACCTCTCCAAGGACTCCCGGGCCAAGCGCCTGTCCACGGCTTTCGACTCGGTGACTCTGTACGGCTTCGATCCGGACGAGCGGCCGGACATCTACGGCAAGATCGGTAATTCCGGCGTGTCGGTGGCGACCCTGGACGACATGAAGGTGCTCTACTCGGGCTTCGACCTGTGCGATCCCCTGACTTCGGTCTCCATGACCATCAACGGCCCCGCGCCGACGATCCTGGCCATGTTCTTCAACACCGCCATCGACCAGCAGCTGGAGAAGTTCGAGCGCGAGAACGGCCGTCCGCCCACCGAGGACGAGCAGGAGAAAATCCGGGAGTGGGTGCTCTCCACCGTGCGCGGCACGGTGCAGGCCGACATCCTCAAAGAGGATCAGGGCCAGAACACCTGCCTCTTCTCCACTGAGTTCGCGCTGCGGATGATGGCGGACGTGCAGGAATACTTCGTCCGCCACAACGTGCGCAACTTCTATTCGGTGTCGATCTCCGGCTACCACATCGCGGAAGCGGGCGCCAACCCCATCACCCAGCTCGCTTTCACCCTGGCCAACGGCTTCACCTACGTGGAAGCCTACCTCGCCCGGGGCATGCATGTGGATGAGTTCGCGCCCAACCTGTCGTTTTTCTTCTCCAACGGCATGGATCCCGAGTACGCGGTGCTGGGGCGCGTCGCGCGGCGCATCTGGGCCACCGCCATGCGGTTCAAGTACGGGGCCAACGAGCGCTCGCAAAAGCTCAAGTACCACATCCAGACTTCGGGCAGGTCGCTGCATGCCCTGGAGATCGATTTCAACGACATCCGCACCACCCTGCAAGCGCTGATCGCCATCTACGACAACTGCAACTCGCTGCACACCAACGCCTACGACGAGGCGATCACTACGCCGACCGAAGAATCGGTGCGCCGGGCCATGGCGATCCAGCTGATCATCAACCGCGAATGGGGGCTGGCAAAGAACGAAAATCCGAACCAGGGCGCCTTCATCATCGAGCAGCTCACCGATCTGGTGGAGGAGGCCGTGCTCAAGGAGTTCGAGCGCCTGTCTGAGCGCGGCGGGGTGCTGGGAGCCATGGAAACCGGCTACCAGCGGAGCAAGATCCAGGAGGAGTCGCTTCTCTATGAGACCAAGAAGCACGACGGAACGCTTCCCATCATCGGGGTGAACACGTTCCTGAACCCCAACCCCAAGCCGGCGGCGGAGGTGATCCAGCTCGCCCGCTCCACCGAGGAGGAGAAGCAGTCCCAGCTCAAGCGTTTGCGGGACTTCCAGGCGCGCCATGCCCGTGAGGCGGGGCCGATGCTCACGCGGCTCAAGCAGGCGGCCATGAGGGGCGAAAACGTCTTCGCCGTGCTCATGGATGCGGTGCGGGTGTGCTCCCTGGGGCAGATTACCCACGCCCTGTTCGAAGTGGGCGGACAGTACCGGCGCAACATGTAGGCGGGCCCGTGCGCATTCCAGGCAGCGCGTTCCTCGTCGCCGGCGGCGCCTCCGGGCTCGGTGCCGCTACCGCCCGGATGCTGGCCGCGGAGGGCGGTTCGGTGGTGATCTTCGACCTGAACGAAGCCGCGGGTACGGCCCTCGCCGACGAGCTGGGCAGCCGCGCTCGATTCGTCCGTGGCAGCGTGACTGAAGAGGCGGCGGCGCGAGCGGCGGTGGCGGCGGCGAGCGAGCTGGGTCCCTTGCGGGGCGCGGTCAACTGCGCCGGGATCGCACCGGGGGAGCGAGTGGTGGGCAAGCAAGGCCCCCACTCGCTGGAATCCTTCAACCGCACCCTCCAGGTGAACTTGGTGGGCACCTTCAATGTGCTGCGGCTCGCTGCCGCGGCCATGAGCACCCTGGAACCGCTGCCGAGCGGAGAGCGGGGCGTCATCATCAACACCGCTTCGGTGGCCGCCTTCGACGGCCAGATCGGCCAGGCCGCCTATGCCGCCTCCAAGGCGGGTGTCGTGGGCATGACGCTGCCCATCGCCCGGGAGCTCGCCCGCTTCGGTATCCGGGTGATGACCATCGCCCCAGGCATCTTCGATACCCCTATGGTGGCGGCCATGTCCGCGGAGCTTCGCGCCTCCCTGGCAGCCCAGGTGCCGTTCCCGCCCCGATTGGGGCGGCTGGAGGAGTACGCGGCTCTGGTGAAGCACGTGTTAGAAAACGAAATGCTCAACGGTGAAGTGATCCGCCTCGACGGCGCCGTGCGCCTGGCGGCCAAGTAAGTTCTTCCATCGTCGTCCTCGACCCATGGCCTACGAAAACCTGATCCTGGAACAAATCGAGCATGGCATCTATCGCCTGACCCTCAACCGACCCAAAGCCCTCAACGCCTTGAACCCCGAGACCGTCGCCGAGCTGGACGTCGCGGTTGCCCAGGTGGCGGCAGACCCAGCGGCTCGCGCCCTGCTTGTGACCGGCGCGGGGGACAAGGCCTTCGTGGCCGGCGCCGACATCTCCCGCATGGTGGACATGACCCCCGAAGAGGGGCAGCGCTTCTGCGAGGCGGCCCTCAAGGCGTTCCGCGCCCTCGAGCGGCTGCCCATTCCCGTGATCGCCCTGGTGAACGGCTACGCCCTGGGAGGCGGGTGCGAGCTGGCCCTGGCATGCGATTTCATCGTCGCTGCGGAAAGCGCCGTCTTCGGCCAGCCCGAAGTGAACCTGGGGATCAATCCCGGCTTTGGCGGCACCCAGCGGCTGCCCCGGCGGGTGGGCACCGGCATGGCCCTGGAGCTGCTGCTCACCGGCCGCCAAGTGAAGGCGGAGGAGGCGAAGCAAATCGGCCTGGTGAACCACGTAGTGCCCAAGGATCAGCTCATGGCCAAGGGGCTGGAGCTCGCGCGCCAGATCGCTGCCAAGGCGCCTCTAGCGGTGCGCTACACTAAGCATCTGGTGCACCGGGGACAGGATCTGGACCTGGACAACGCTTGTGCCCTGGAAACCCAGGCTTTCGGGCTCCTATGTGCCACCGAGGATAAGCGGGAGGGCATGCGGGCCTTTCTGGAGAAACGATCGGCCGTTTTCCGCGGGCGTTGACCGATCGTACCTGCCCAGGAGGGGGCATAAAAAAACGGGCGGTTTCCCGCCCGTTCGGGTTGGCTGGCCTTCAGGCTGCGGCCCGCAACGGCATTTCGGCGCAGAAAGGCTCCTCCCCCACTATCCGGGTCTCTGCGGTTCCGGGCACTATCCTTGTCTCAGGGTAGGCGCCTCGGGCCTCGGTCTCGGACAGTGTCTGGGGCGTCAGGCGCCACTCGCCCGTCGTCGGGTCCTGGTAGAACCAGCGATGGACCTTCATGAGCACCATAGACTACCTCCCTTCCGTCGACGGAAACGCGTCCTGGGCGGCCGCTGGCGGCAAGCCGCACCATCTTTTTAGACTGCGGCGAGCGGGGGGATTCTTAAAGGAGGCTTGGCTCTGGCATCCGCCCCGGATGACGCAAGGCATCGGCAAGGGCGGCCTGCGGCGCCGGGTGCGACCGGCTCTCCGGGCAGGGCTGGTAGCGGGGCGCGGAGCAGCGGGTGCTACGCTTCGAGACGGCTGCCGGCGGGGCGCTCCAGGAAACCCAGCCAGATCCGCGCCTGCAGGCCATGGCCGCCTTCGCCCCCCCTTGGGGCAGACGGGGTGGCCGCCGCAGGACCGCCAGTGCCTCGGTGGCCTGATCGCAGCAAGCGGGCGCTCAGCGGATGTCGGAGGGGTGTTAAGGGCGAGGGTGGGTGACCCCCCCGAAGTGGGCGAGCCCTTCCGGATCCAGAACTGTGACCACTCCGTAATCCGTGGCGATCAGTCCAGCTTTCTCCAGCACCTGCAGTGCCTGATTGACCCGTTGGCGGGAGGCACCCACCAGGTAGCCCAGCTCTTCCTGGGAAATCTGGATCTGGGGTTGGGCTGCCGGGTGGAGCAGGGGATTGAAAAGAAGGGCCAGGGACCTCGCCACCCGGGCGTCCAGATCGAGCAGCCGCTCGTGCTCCAGCATGCCGATGAAATGGGCCAGGCGCTCGTTCAACTGGGAGAGCAGGAAACGGTTAAAGGCGAAGCTGGAGTCCAGCAGCCAGTGGAAGGTGGCCTCCGGCATGAAGGCCATGCGGGAGGCCCGCAGCGCCACCACGTCATAGCGGCGCGGCTCCCCTTTGAGTACGGAGCCTTCTCCAAACCAGCTACCTCCGGGGATACCCGCCAGAGTGAAGGACTTTCCGGAGTCGGCGGTACACTGGAGCTTGACCAGCCCGTCCACCACCCCCAGCCAGGCCCGGGAGGGCTCGCCCCGGGGGCAAATGAGGGCGCCCGGTCCGTAGTCCCGCACGACTACGGAGGCTTTGACCCGGGCGAGTTGCTCGGCCGTGAGTTCCCGGGTCCAGGGGCTCAAGGCCAACATCTCTTCGAGAGACCGCACGGGGTCAATTGTCAATGAAGTGACAGTGTGCAGGAAAGATCCCCCTTAAGCTTTGCTCGCATACCAACCGCAGCGCGAGCGCATGCCGCGGCGCAGCATGACCTCGGGATTCCGGCAAAAAAAAAGCAGGCTCTACGCCGGACGACGAACCAAAGCGAGGAAAGGCCCGGGCGGCCGGATGTTCCGCTAGAATCGATTTCACCGGTCGCAGCATCAGAAGCAGGAGCGAGTCCATGAAGGTGGGGGAGCGTCCAGGGGCCATAGCGGACAGGCCCGAGCTGCTTCAGTCCCAGGGCGCGCAGGAGACCCGGCCGACCCGGGAGGCACCGGAGGAGGGGAGGCTGCCGGATACCTTCCCCCGGCTGCTCCTGCACCACGCCGCGGTGCGCGGCGAACGTCCTGCCATCCGGGAGAAAGACTACGGCATCTGGCAGACCTGGACCTGGCGCCAGGTGTTGAACGAAGTGCGGGCCATCGCTTGCGGGTTGGCGGCGGAGGGCTTCCAGCGGGGCCAGCGCTTGGCCATCATCGGAGAAAACCGCCCTCGTCTGTACTGGGCCATGGCGGCGGCCCAGGCCCTGGGGGGCATCCCGGTGCCCTTGTACCAGGACGCCATCGCCCAGGAAATGGGCTACGTCTTCCGGGATGCCGAAATCGGCTTCGCCGTCGTGGAGGATCAGGAGCAGGTGGACAAGCTCCTGGAAATCCTGCCCGAGTGTCCGTTCCTCAAGCGCATCTGCTATGACGACCCGCGGGGGCTGCGCCACTATGGGCAGCGCCAGCTCCAGAGCCTCGATGCGCTCGAGGCGCGAGGGCGCGCCTTCGACCAGGAGCAGCCGGATTTCTTCCTGCGGGAAATCGCCCTGGGCCGCGCGGACGACACCGCGGCCCTGTTCTACACCTCGGGCACGACCGGCAACCCCAAAGGGGTGGTCCTCACCCACCACAATCTGATCAGCGCCGCCCGCATCGGTGCCGAGCTGGAGGGGCTGACCCCCGAGGAGGAAGTGCTGGCCTATTTGCCCATGGCCTGGATCGGGCAGAACATGTTCTCCTACGCACAAGCTTACGCGGTGGGTTTTTGCGTGAGCTGCCCCGAGTCGGCGGACACGGTGCTCAACGACATGCGGGAGATCGGGCCGACCTACTATTTCGCGCCGCCGCGGGTCCTGGAGGCGTTGCTCACCCAGGTGACCATTCGCATGGCGGATGCCGGCTGGATCAAGCGCAAGATGTTCGACGCCTTCATGGAGATCGCTCGCCGGGTGGGTGGGGAGCTTCTCGGGGGCCGGCGGGTATCGCTTTTCGACCGCCTGCTGTATCGGGTGGGCGACTTCCTGGTCTACGGGCCGTTGCGTAATGTGCTGGGCCTTAGCCGTATCAAAGTGGCCTACACCGCCGGCGAGGCTATCGGCGAAGACCTATTCCAGTTCTACCGCTCCATCGGCATCAACCTGAAGCAGCTCTATGGCTCCACCGAGACTTCGGTCTTCGTGTGCGTGCAGCCGAACGGACAGGTGAAGCCCGACACGGTGGGGCCGCCGGTGAAGGGGGTGGAAGTGCGCATCGCCGACAGCGGGGAAATCCTGGTGCGCTCCCCCGGGCTGTTTCAGGGCTATTACAACAACCCGGAGGCCACCGCCCAGGCCAAGGACCGGGAGGGGTGGTTCCACACCGGGGACGCCGGCTACTTCGACGAGGACGGGCATCTCAAGATCATCGACCGCGCCAAGGACGTGGGGCGTCTCGCGGACGGCACTCTGTTTGCCCCCAAATACATCGAGAACAAGCTCAAGTTCTTTCCCTACATCAAGGAGGCGGTGGCTTTCGGTCACGGGCGCGACCGGGTGTGCGCCTTTATCAACATCGACATGGAGGCCGTGGGCAATTGGGCGGAGCGCCGCGGACTGCCCTACTCCAGCTACACCGACCTGGCCGCCCAGCCTCAGGCCTACGACCTGATCCGGGGGTGCGTGGAGAAGGTGAACCGGGACCTGTCCCTCGATCCCAAGCTCGCCGGCTCCCAGATTCACCGCTTCCTGATCCTGCACAAAGAGCTCGACCCGGACGACGGGGAGATCACCCGCACCCGCAAGGTGCGGCGGCGCCTGATCGCCGAGAAGTATGCCCCCCTGGTGGAGGCGCTCTACGCGGGCAAGGCAGAGTGCTACGTGGAGACCCAGGTGCGCTTCGAGGACGGGCGCAGCGGCGTGCTCAAGGCCACCGTGCGCATCGCCGACGCCCGCACCTACAGCGTGGACCTGGCGAGGACGGCCTCCTGATGAGCGGCGAGCGCCGGATCGGTCCTCCGATTCTCACCGTCGAGGGCATCTCCCTCTCCTTCGGCGGCGTCAAGGCCCTGGACCGGGTGTCCTTCGAGGTGCGGGAGCACGAGATCCTCGCCATCATCGGCCCCAACGGGGCGGGCAAGAGCTCCATGCTCAACGTGATCAACGGTGTCTACCATCCCCAGGAGGGGACCGTGACCTTCCTCGGCAGGAAGCGTCACCGGATGCGTCCCCACGAAGCCGCCGCTCAGGGCATCGCCCGCACCTTCCAGAACATCGCCCTGTTCAGGGGCATGAGCGTGCTGGACAACATCATGACCGGGCGCAACCTCAAAATGAAAACGGGCTTTCTCGCCCAGGCCCTGTACTGGGGCTGGGCCCAGCGGGAGGAGATCGAGCACCGCAAGAAGGTAGAGGAGATCATCGACTTCCTCGAGATCGAGCACATCCGCAAGACGCCGGTGGGGCGGCTCCCCTACGGACTGCAAAAGCGAGTGGAACTGGCGCGGGCCCTCGCCGCGGAGCCCAGGTTGCTCCTGCTGGACGAGCCCATGGCAGGCATGAATATGGAGGAGAAGCAGGACATGTGCCGCTTCGTGCTGGACGTGAACGACGAGTTCGGTACTACCATCGTGCTGATCGAGCACGACATGGGCGTGGTCATGGACATCTCGGACCGGGTAGTGGTGCTCGACTACGGGCGCAAGATCGCTGAAGGCACGCCCGACGAGGTGCGCAGAAACCAGGCGGTGATCGACGCGTACCTGGGCGTGGCCCATTGACGGGGCTCAATCGCGGAGCAAAACATGGCGTTTTTCATCGAAGTGCTGATCGGGGGCTTGCTCGCCGGCATCATGTATTCGCTCGTGGCTCTCGGTTTCGTCCTCATCTACAAGGCCTCCGGAGTGTTCAATTTCGCGCAAGGGGCGATGGTGTTTTTCGCCGCCCTCACCTGCGTGAGCTTGATCGAGCAGGGTTGGAACTTCTGGCTGGCAGTGGGGGCCACCCTCGCTGCCATGGTGCTGCTCGGGATCCTGACGGAGCGCTTCATGCTGCGGCCCTTGGTGAACCAGCCGCCCATCGCGCTGTTCATGGCCACCATCGGCCTCACCTTCTTGCTGGAGGGCGTGGCTCAGCTCCTCTGGGGCTCCCAGCCCCACGGACTCGACATCGGCATCCAGGACGTGCCCCTGGAAGTGCGAGGCGTGCTCATCAGCCAGCTCGATCTCTTCGCCGCCGCCACCGCCGCGGTGCTGGTGACGGCGCTGGGGATATTCTTCAGCCGCACCAAGGTGGGACGCGCTTTACGGGCAGTGGCGGACGACCACCAAGCCGCCCTTTCGGTAGGCATTCCGCTGCAGCACATCTGGGCCATCGTGTGGGCGGTGGCGGGCTCGGTAGCTCTGGTGGCGGGGCTCCTGTGGGGGGCCCGCACCGGGGTCCAGTTCGCCCTCACCTTCACCGCCCTCAAGGCGCTGCCCGTGCTGATCCTGGGGGGGTTCGAATCCATCGCCGGGGCCATCGTCGGCGGCCTGATCGTGGGAGCCACCGAAAAGCTGGCCGAGATCTACGTGGGGCCCTACGTCGGCGGGGGCATCGAGAACTGGTTCCCTTACGTGCTGGCCATGGTGTTCCTGCTGGTGCGGCCGGAGGGCCTCTTCGGCGAGAAGCGCATCGAGCGGGTGTGAGCGAGGCTCGGGGAAACACGCGCAGGGACGGACCGAAACCATGATCTACCGGGAAGCCGGCCAGTTCAAGACCAGCTATGCCGCCGACCAGCAGATCTTCCCCATCCGCCAGGATCGCCTCGGCATAGGGCTCATCCTGGCCTTCGCCTACCTCGTGGTGCCCGTGATCGGTAACGATTACTGGTTCACCGCCATCCTCATTCCCTTCCTGATCCTGTCCCTGGCGGCCCTGGGCCTCAACATCCTGACCGGCTACGCGGGGCAGCTTTCCCTGGGCACGGCGGGCTTCATGGCGGTGGGGGCCTTCGCCGCTTACAACTTCATGCTGCGGGTGCCCGATATGCCTTTCCTGCTGGCCTTCGTGCTGGCAGGGCTCACCGCCGCCCTGGTGGGGATCCTGTTCGGACTGCCCAGCCTGCGCATTAAGGGGTTTTACCTCGCGGTGGCCACCCTCGCGGCCCAGTTCTTCATCGAGTGGGCCCTCATCAAGTTCGGCTGGTTTACCAACTACAGCCCTTCGGGGGTCATCGACGCCCAGACCATGGTGCTATTCGGCGTCGCCCTGGACACGCCGGTGGAAAAATACCTGCTCACCCTCTCCATCGTGTCGCTCCTGGCGTTGGCGGCTAAGAACCTGATGCGCTGCGAGACGGGCCGCGCCTTCATGGCGATCCGGGACATGGACGTGGCGGCCGAGGTGATCGGCATCCCCATGCTCAAGACCAAGCTCCTCGCCTTCGCCATTAGCTCCTTCTACTGCGGGATCGCGGGAGCCTTGTACGCCTACGCCTACCTGGGCACGGTGGAACCCCAGGCATTCGACCTGACCCGTTCATTCCAGGTGCTGTTCATGATCATCATCGGCGGCATGGGCAGCATCCTGGGCTCCTTCCTGGGGGCGGCCTTCATCACCTTACTGCCCATTCTGCTCAATGTGGTGGCCCACGCCTGGTTCGGCGGCGCGGTGCGCATGGCGGTACTGTCTAACCTGGAGCTGGTGATCTTCGGTGGGCTCATCATTTTCTTCCTGGCGGTGGAGCCCCACGGGCTCGCTCGGCTGTGGCAGATCGCCAAGGAAAAGTTGCGGCTCTGGCCGTTCCCCCATTGATGGAGGCGTATCATGGGATCGAAGTACAAGCTTTAACAAGACCCGGCCCGACCGGGCCGTGAATCCGATCGACAAGCATAGGAAGGAGGAAAGAGGATGAAACGCGAATTATTCAAGTCGTCCCGCATCGGTCTTACCCTGCTGGCTGCCGGCGCCTTGGCGGGCGCTTCCATGCCGGCCTGGGCCGCCGAGCAGTTCATCCCCATGTTGTCCTACCGGGTCGGGCCCTACGCGCCGGGCGGCTCCGGGTTTTTTGGCGGCTACATCGACTACCTGGACATGATCAACAAGCGCGACGGGGGGGTAAACGGGGTCAAGCTCACCTGGGAAGAGTGCGAGACCGAGTACAAGAACGACCGGGGCGTGGAGTGCTACGAGCGGCTGAAGGGCAAAGGCCCGACCGGCGGGACCGTGTTCACGCCGCTCTCCACCGGCATCACCTATTCCCTGATCGAGCGCGCGACCGCCGACAAGATCCCGGTGATCTCTATGGGTTACGGGCGCACCGATGCCTCCGACGGCCGGATCTTTCCCTACATCTTTCCCTTGGTGACCAACTACTGGAGCCAGAACACCGCCAAAATCCGGTTCATCGGCATGCGCGAAGGGGGGATGGACAAGCTCAAAGGCAAGAAGATCGTGAACCTGTACCACGGCTCCGCCTACGGCAAGGAGACCATCCCGGTCCTCGACATTCAGGCGAAGAAGTACGGCTTCGAGGTGAAGCACATCGAGGTGCCCCATCCGGGCAACGAACAGCAGTCCCAGTGGCTAGAAATCCGTCGCTATAAGCCCGACTGGGTGATCCTGCGGGGTTGGGGAGTCATGAACCCGACCGCCCTCAAGACCGCCCAGAAAGTGGGCTACCCGGCCGACCGGATCGTGGGCGTGTGGTGGAGCGGCGCGGAGGAGGACGTGATCCCCGCGGGCGACGCCGCCAAGGGCTACATCGCGGCCGCCTTCCATCCGTCGGGGCGCGACTTCCCGGTGATCCAGGATATCTTGAAGCACGTCTACGGCGGCGGCAACCGGGGCAACATGACCGACCAGAGCCGCATCGGCCAGCAATACTTCAACCGCGGCGTGATCCAGGGCATCCTCACGGTGGAGGCGATCCGCACCGCCCAGGAGAAGTTCGGCAAGGGCAAGTCCCTCACCCCGGAACAGGTCCGCTGGGGGATCGAAAACTTGAACATCGACGAGAAGCGCATCCGCCAGCTCGGGGCCTTTGGCCTGCTGCAGCCACTGAAAGTGACATGCCAGGATCACGAGGGAGGCGGCGCGGTCAAGTTCCAGCAGTGGGACGGACAGCGCTGGAAAGTGATCTCGGACTGGATCCCCTCGGATCAATCCATCGTGCGGCCCATGATCGAGGAGTCGGCGGCCAGGTACGCCAAGGAGAAGGGGATCAAGCCCCGTGAGGGCATGTCCCTCGGATCCGACTGCGGCAATTATCCCGAGCACCTGAAAAAGATCATTTCGGGCGGCTGATGGGAAACGGGCATGGCTGACGACGCCCGTAACGGTTTTTTTTCTGCCTTTCTTCCTCCCTCGCGCCTGTCCCAGGCGGGGGGGAGGGCGGTCCCGTCGCTCTCTCTCCACGAGAGAGGAGGAGAGCGCTGAATGTTTGGCCAATCGCCTCACGGCACAAGCGCGGACGGCGTCGCAAAGGCAACGGGGGAGAAGCCCTGCCTGCTTACGGTCAACAACATCGAGGTCATTTATGATCATGTCATCCTGGTGCTGAAAGGTGTCTCCCTGGAAGTGCCGGAAGGAAAGATCGTGGCCCTGCTGGGCGCCAATGGGGCGGGCAAGACCACCACCCTTAAGGCCGTCTCCAACCTGCTGCGGGCGGAACGGGGCGAGGTGACGAAGGGAGCCATCGTCTATAGAGGCCAGCGGGTCGATGCCCTCTCCCCTCCCGAACTGGTGAGGATGGGGGTGATCCAGGTCATGGAGGGCCGGCGCATTTTCGGCCATCTCACGGTGGAGGAGAACCTGCTCACCGGAGCCTATACTCGCCGGGCGAGCCGCGCCGAGATCCGCCAGGACCTGGAGCGGGTCTACGGCTACTTCCCGCGCCTCAAAGAGCGGCGCAATGCCATAGCGGGCTTCACTTCCGGGGGCGAGCAGCAGATGACCGCGGTGGGCCGGGCGCTGATGGCCCGCCCGAGCATGATCCTGCTGGACGAGCCGTCCATGGGGCTCGCGCCCCAGATCGTGGAGGAGATCTACGAGATCGTGCAAAGCTTGAACCGCAACGAGGGGGTAAGCTTCCTGCTGGCGGAGCAGAACGCGAATCTGGCCCTGCGCTACGCCCACCATGGCTATATCCTGGAAAACGGCCGGGTGGTGATGGAGGGTGAAGCCCAGGCGCTGGCCAACAACGAGGACGTCAAAGAGTTCTACCTGGGCATCGCCAAAGGCGGGCGGCTGAGCTTCCGGGACGTGAAGCATTATCGGCGCCGGAAGCGCTGGCTGGCGTAGGGCAGGGGTGGCCTAGCCTATGGACTTCTACGACGCCCTGGAGACCCGCGACCCGCAGCTCCGGGAGCAGGCGCTCATGCATGCCTTGGCGGTCCAGATCGATCACGCCAAGCGGGTCGCTCCGGCTTTTGCCAGGCGACTCGCCGATGTGAATGGCGCCGACATCCGCAGTCGCGCGGATCTGGCCCGCCTGCCCCTTATCCGCAAGTCGGAACTCCCCGAGCTGCAGCGGTCCGAACCCCCGTTCGGGGGCTTTGCCTCCACGGTACCAAGGGTGGTGGTGCGCGTCTTCTCCTCCCCCGGTCCCATCTTCGATCCCGAAGGCGCGGGCGCCGACTGGTGGCGCTTTGCCCGGGCCCTCTATGCGGCGGGCTTCCGCCGGGGCGATTGGGTGCACAACGCCTTCTCCTACCATTTCACCCCAGCCGGGTTCATGGTAGACAGCGGCGCCCGCGCCCTGGGGTGCACCGTGTTCCCAGCGGGCGTAGGCCAGACGGAGCTCCAGGTCCAGGCGATCGCCCGGCTCAGGCCCCAGGGCTACGCCGGGACCCCCTCCTTCCTCAAGATTCTTTGCCAGCGGGCCGACGAGCTGCACGTGGACATTTCTTCCCTCGCCAAGGCCCTGGTTTCGGCGGAAGCGCTTCCGGAGAGCCTCCGGGAAGAAATGGCCCGCCGAGGTATCCGGGTCCTCCAGTGCTACGCCTCCGCCGATCTGGGACTCATCGCCTACGAGTCGCAGGCCATGGAGGGCCTCATCGTGGACGAAGGCGTGATCGTGGAGATCGTGCGGCCCGGGACCGGTGATCCAGTCCCGGAGGGGGAGGTGGGCGAGGTGGTGGTGACCAGCCTCAACCCGGACTATCCCTTGATTCGCTTCGCCACCGGGGATCTGTCCGCTGTGCTCCCGGGGCGAAGCCCCTGCGGCCGCACCAACCAGCGCATCCGGGGCTGGATGGGGCGAGCCGACCAGACTGTCAAGGTCCGGGGGATGTTCGTGCATCCTACGCAAGTCGCGGAGATCTTGCGACGCCATCCTCAAGTGCGGCGCGGCCGCCTGGTGGTGGATCGGGACGAAAGCGGCAACGACCGCATGATCCTCCACTGCGAGCTGGAGGCAGGGGCGGACGGGTCCGGTTTACTCGAAGCCTTGAGCCGCGCCCTCCGGGATGTGACCGGCTTGCGCGGCGAAGCGGTTCTGTGCCGCTCGGGAGAGCTGCTCGACGATGGCAAGGTCATCGAAGACCGGCGCAGCGTGACTTAGCGAGTCCCTGAGCGGCTTTTACTTCATTCGACCGCCCTTTACTCCCTTTCCGTAAGCCGGCGCCGGCGGGGAAGACTGTTGCATTGCATTATAATAAGCGGATTACGGTCTTCTTCCTCTCATGACGGCGAAAATCATCGATGGCAAGGCGGTGGCTGCCCAAGTGCGGGCCCGGCTCCAGGAGCGGGTGGCTCGGTTGCGCCGGGCGGGCATCGTCCCGGGGCTGGCGGTCATCCTGGTGGGTGACGATGCCGCATCCCGGGTGTACGTGGGCACCAAGGTGCGGGCTTGCCGGGAGGTGGGAATTCTCTCCCGCCGCATCGAACTGCCTGCCCAGACCCCCGAGGCGGAGCTGATCCGCACCATCGAAAGCTTGAACCAGGACCCGGCGGTGCATGGCATCCTGGTGCAACTGCCCCTGCCCCCCGACATGGATGTCCATCGGGTATTCGAGGCGGTGGCGGCGGAAAAGGATGTGGACGGTTTCCACTTACACAACGTGGGGCTTCTGTCCATCGGCCGGTGGGGATTGGCGCCGTGCACCCCGGCGGGCATCCTGCGGCTGCTATCCCACGAGGGCATCGCCTGTCGCGGACAGCACGCCGTCGTGGTGGGGGCGAGCAACCTGGTGGGCAAACCCTTGGCCCTGATGCTCCTCCAGGAAGGGGCCACGGTCACCGTGTGCAACTCCAAGACCCGTGACCTTTCTCAGCACACCCGGCTCGCCGACATCCTCGTCGTCGCCGTGGGCAAGCCAGGCCTCATCACCGCGGACATGGTCAAGCCCGGCGCGGTGGTGATCGACGTGGGCATCAACCGCCTTCCCGATGGGAGACTCACGGGCGACGTGGACTTTGCCACCGTCGCCCAGCGCGCTTCTAGCATCACGCCGGTACCGGGCGGAGTCGGACCCATGACCGTGGCCATGCTCCTGGAGAACACGGTGACTGCGGCCGAACGCCAGACGCGCGCGAGCGTTCCTGCTCTTATCCCCGATCCCGTGGACGCCGCGTGAAAAGCCGCCGGGGCGCGTGGAAAAATGCGCCCGCGCCCGGTATCATGATTTTCGATCCTCCAAGCGCACGGCCACAAGCCGACCGCTTGAGCGGAGGGGACCCCTGGAACGCACCCTCTGTGAAGCGCCTTCAGGGGTTCCTCAGGTGCGGGTTACGGCCCGCCCCGCCCCCTAAAGTCCAACAGACGAGGTGGAGAAAATGGCTGCCCTTCCTGACAACGATCCCCAGGAAACCAAAGAATGGCTAGAGGCCTTTGACGCGGTGCTGGAATACGAAGGCACCGAACGGGCCAACTACCTGCTCGACGCCTTGATCGACCGGGCGCGTCGCACCGGCATGTACGTGCCCCGCGACCTCACCACGCCCTACATCAACACCATTCCGCCGGAAAAGCAGGTGCCCTCGCCCGGCGATCACGAGCTGGAGCACCGCATCCGCTCCTACGTGCGCTGGAACGCGGTGGCCATGGTGCTGCGAGCTAATCGCCGCACCAATGTGGGCGGTCACATCGCTAGCTTCGCCTCCGCCGCTACCCTCTACGACGTGGGTTACAACCATTTCTGGCATGCCGAAAGCAAGGACCACGGGGGCGACCTGGTGTTCGTGCAGGGGCACTCGGCGCCGGGCATCTACGCCCGCGCTTTTCTGCTGGGGCGGTTGACCGAAGAGCAGCTCGACAACTTCCGCCAAGAGGTGGACGGCCGAGGCCTCTCGTCCTATCCCCATCCCTGGCTCATGCCCGATTTCTGGAAGTTCCCCACCGTGTCCATGGGGCTGGGGCCCATCCAGGCCATCTACCAGGCCCGCTTCATGAGATATTTGCACGACCGCGGCATCTTGAACACGGAAGGGCGCAAGGTATGGTGCTTTTGCGGCGACGGGGAGATGGACGAACCCGAATCCCTGGGCTGCATTTCCGTGGCCGGGCGCGAGCGGCTAGACAATCTAATCTTCGTCGTCAACTGCAACTTGCAGCGGCTGGACGGCCCGGTGCGCGGCAACAGCAAGATCATCCAGGAGCTGGAAGGGGATTTCCGCGGCGCCGGCTGGAACGTGATCAAGCTGATTTGGGGCTCCTACTGGGACCCCCTGCTGGCCCAAGACAAGAACGGGTTGCTGCTCAAGCGCATGGAGGAATGCGTCGACGGCGAATACCAGACCTTCAAGGCGCGCGACGGTGCCTACGTGCGCAAGTATTTCTTCGGCAAGTATCCGGAGCTCGCCCAGATGGTGGCCCACATGACCGATGACGACATCTGGCGACTGAACCGGGGCGGCCACGATCCCCACAAGATCTACGCCGCCTACCACGCGGCGGTGAATCACAAAGGGCAGCCCACGGTCATTCTGGCGAAGACGGTGAAGGGCTACGGCATGGGGGAGGCGGGAGAAGGCCAGAACATCACCCACCAGCAGAAGAAGATGGGCACCACCTCCCTGAAGGCCTTCCGCGACCGGTTCAAGCTGCCCATCCCGGACGAGAAGCTGGAAGAGATCCCCTATCTCAAGTTCGAGGAGGGTTCCCCTGAGCTCAATTACATGCGCGAGCGGCGCATGGCTCTAGGAGGCTATTTCTCTTCGCGGCGGCAGAAGGCCGACAAGTCCCTGGAAGTGCCGGAGCTCTCCGCCTTCGAAGCTCTGCTCAAGGGCTCGGACGGGCGCGAGATGTCCACCACCATGGCGTTCGTACGCATCTTGAATATCCTGGTGAGGGACAAGAACATCGGGAAGTACGTGGTGCCCATCGTGCCCGACGAGTCGCGCACCTTTGGCATGGAAGGAATGTTCCGCCAGCTCGGCATCTGGTCCACGGTGGGGCAGCTCTACGTGCCCGAGGACGCCGACCAGCTCATGTTCTACAAGGAGGACAAGCACGGCCAGATCCTGCAGGAGGGAATCAACGAGGCTGGCGCGACCTGCTCCTGGATGGCGGCAGCGAGCTCCTATAGCGTCCACAACCAGATCATGATCCCGTTCTACATCTTCTATTCCATGTTCGGATTCCAGCGGGTGGGCGACCTCCTGTGGGCTGCGGGAGACATGCGCTGCCGGGGCTTCCTCATGGGGGGCACCTCCGGCCGCACCACTCTGAACGGGGAAGGGCTACAGCACCAGGACGGCCATAGCCATATCCTGGCTTCCACGGTGCCCAACTGCGTCGCCTACGATCCCGCCTTCGCCTACGAGCTTGCCGTCATCATCCAGGACGGTTTGCGGCGCATGATGCACGACCAGGAGGACGTGTACTACTACATCACCGTCATGAACGAGAATTACGCCCACCCGCCCATGCCGGAGGGCGCGCGGGAGGACATTCTCAAGGGGATGTACCTCTTCTCGGAAGCTGGCGCGGGCAACGGTGCCAAGACTCCGCGGGTCCAGCTCCTGGGCAGCGGCACCATCCTGCGGGAGGTGATCGCTGCTTCCGAACTCCTGGCGCAGGATTTCGGCGTGCTCGCTGACGTGTGGAGCGCCACCAGCTTCACCGAGCTGCGCCGGGAGGGCATGAGCGTCGAGCGCTGGAACCTGCTCCATCCCGAATCGCCGCCGCGCAAGAGCTACGTGGAAAAGTGCCTGGCGGACCGGCCGGGTCCGGTGGTGGCGGCCACCGATTACATGCGGCTCTTCGCCGACCAGATCCGGCCCTATCTGTCCAAGCGCTTCATTGCCCTGGGCACGGACGGTTTCGGCCGGTCGGACACCCGCGAGAAGCTGCGCCGCTTCTTTGAGGTGGACCGCTACCAGGTAGCGGTGGCGGCCCTCAAGGCTCTGGCCGACGAAGGTGCCGTGCCGGCCGCCAGGGTGACGGAGGCGATCAAAAAGTACGACCTCGATCCCGAGCGGGTCGATCCGTGGAAGGTATGAGCCCCGTGTAACGACAGCATCCGGCAGCCAGAGCACGCAATCCATGACAACACTGCAAGAAGTACGGGTACCGGACATCGGCGACTTCAAGGACGTGCCCGTCATCGAGGTGCTGGTCAAACCAGGCGACCCGGTGAAGGCAGAGGATCCCCTCATCACCCTGGAATCGGACAAGGCCACCATGGACGTGCCCTCGCCCGCGTCCGGAAGGGTGAAAGAGGTCAAGGTAAAAGTGGGAGACAAGGTCTCCGAGGGAACCCTGGTGCTGACCTTGGAGGCCGATTCTTCCCAGGAAGCCGCCCAGCCGCTGGAGACTGCGCCGCCCGTCCCGGGACATAACGAAGCCCCGCCTGCGCCCCAGGCAGCCCCGTCCCCCTCCGTGCCGCATGGGGCTGCGCCTCGGGAGAGCCCACCGGCACCCGTGGCGCCTGCCCGGGAGCCGCCTCCCGCGGCCCCCGGGGTGGCGCTGCCCATTGACGAGGCGGGGTTTCGCAAGGCCCATGCGAGCCCAGCGGTGCGCCGCTTCGCCCGAGAGCTGGGAGTGGACCTCTCCCGGGTGAAGGGGTCGGGTCCCAAGGGCCGCATCCTCAAGGAAGACGTCCAGGCTTACGTCAAGCAAGCCCTGGCCCAGCCCGCGGCGGGCCCGGGCTTCGGGTTCGCCCTGCCCGAGTGGCCGCAAGTGGATTTCTCCAAGTTCGGTCCGGTGGAGATCCGGCCTCTGAGCCGGATCAAAAAAATCTCGGGAGCGAACTTGCACCGCAATTGGGTGGCCATTCCCCATGTCACCCAGCACGAGGAGGCCGACATCACCGAGCTGGAGGCGTTCCGCAAGCAGATGGCCGAGGAGGTCAAAAAGGAAGGGATACGCCTGACGCTGCTCGCCTTCCTGCTCAAGGCCTCGGTGGCGGCACTCAAGAAGTACCCGGAATTCAACAGCTCCTTGACGGCGGAGGGGGACGCCCTGGTGCTCAAGGGCTACTACCACATCGGCGTGGCGGTGGACACCCCCGAGGGTCTGGTGGTGCCGGTACTCCGGGACGTGGATCGGAAGGGGGTGCTCGCCCTCGCCCGGGAGCTCGGGGAGGTGAGCGCCCGGGCTCGGGAGAAGAAGCTTTCGCCTGCCGACATGCAGGGGGGCACTTTCTCCATCTCCAGCCTGGGGGGCATCGGCGGCACTGCTTTCACCCCCATCATCAACGCTCCCGAGGTGGCCATCCTGGGGGTCTCCCGCGCCGCATGGAAGCCGGTGTACCGGGACGGGGCGTTCGTTCCACGGCTGCTCCTGCCCTTGTCCCTGTCCTATGACCACCGGGTGATCGACGGGGCGGCAGCCGCCCGCTTCGTGACCGCCCTGGCGGACGTCCTGTCCGACATCCGCCGGCTAGTACTTTGAAAGTTTTCCGGCTCGTCGGTGTCCTCGGGGGTACTTTCGACCCCATCCATTACGGCCACCTGCGCGTCGCCGAGGAGGTGGCCGAAGCCCTGGGCCTCGCGGAAGTTCGCTTCGTGCCCGCCGCCCGGCCGCCCCTGCGGGATCCTCCGGTGGCTACGGCGGAGCAACGGGCGGAGATGGTGCGCCTGGCCATCGCCGGGAATCCCCGCTTCACCCTGGAGTCCTGTGAGCTCCAACGGCCGGGGGTGAGCTACACCGTGGACACCCTGGAAACCCTGCGCCGGACCCTGGGCTCCGATGCGGGCCTCTGCCTCATCCTTGGGGGCGACGCGGCGGCGCGCCTACCCGCCTGGTCCCGCTGGCACCGGTTGGGGGAGCTGGCCCACCTGGTGCTGGTCAACCGCCCGGGCAGTGGCCCGGTTCCGGATCCGGCCTGGCCACCGGCGCTCCTCCAGCAGTGGGAGGCACGCCGTTGCGAGACGGCCGAAGAGCTTGCCCGCACCCCGGCGGGGCGTATGCTCCAGATGGCCACCACCCCCCTTGCCATCTCCGCCTCTTCCCTGCGGGCCCTACTGCGCGCCGGCCGCAGCCCCCGTTATTTGCTTCCCGATTCGGTTCTCGATTATATTGAGATCAATCGGTTGTACCTTCCAGGAGGCGGATGAGACCCGACAGACTGGCCAGAATCGCCGTCATGGCGCTCGAAGACATCAAGGCCCGCGATATCGTCGTGTTGAACACGACCAAGCTCACCACCCTGTTCGACCGCATGATCATCGCCAGCGCCGACTCCTCGCGGCAGACGCGGGCCCTGGCGATCCACGTGGTGGAAAAAGCGAAGCAAGCCGGCGCCCTGGTGCAGGGCGTCGAGGGAGAGGCGGCGGCCGAGTGGATCCTGATCGACCTGGGTACGGTGATCGTCCATGTGATGCAGCCAGCGGCTCGCCATTATTACAACCTGGAGGAACTCTGGGGCGGCAGCCGTCCCCGCCGCGAGCTCGAGCGGATTCAGCCGGAGCCGGTGAGCCTGCCCTGACCTCGGGCTTCCACCGGGCGTCGTCATGAAGCTCCTGGTGGTGGCAGTGGGCGAAAGGATGCCGCCCTGGGTGAGCGCCGGCTTCGAGGAATATGCGCGGCGCATGCCCCGGGAAGCGCGCGTAGAGCTGGTCGAGATTCGGGCGCAACGGCGTACGGGGAGGAGCGTGGAACAGGCCTTAAGGCATGAGCGGGACCGCATTTTGGCGGCCCTGCCTGCTGGCTATATGCGGGTGGTACTGGACGAGGGCGGCCGAGCGCTGGACACTCGGAGCTTCGCCCGCTTTCTGTCCCGCTGTCAGGCGAACGGTCGTAGCCTTGCCTTTGTGATCGGCGGTGCCGACGGGCTGCATCCCGACGTGAAGCGGCAAGCCGACCTGCTCCTTTCCCTGTCTCCCATGACGCTGCCCCACGGCCTCGCGCGGGTAGTGTTGGCGGAGCAGTTGTACCGGTCCCTGGCCCTGCTACACGGGCATCCCTATCACCGGGAATAAGGCAACGCGCAACAAGAAGAAACCATGGTGCTCAACCGCAGGCGCGTCTATCTGGCTTCCCGCAGCCCCCGGCGGCGGGAGCTGCTGAAACAGATCGGTATCGAGTTCGAACTACTGCTGCTGCGGGAAGGCCCGACCCGCCAGGCAGACGTGGACGAAACGCCCTATGCCGGCGAGGCGCCCGAGGCTTACGCGGAGCGCATCGCCCGCGCCAAGGCGGAAGCCGGCATGCGCTATCTTATGCAGCGGCGCTTGCCGAGGATGTATCCCGTCTACCCCCTAGTGGCCGCCGACACGGTCGTGGCGCTGGACGGGTCCATCATCGGCAAGCCCCAATCGAGCGCCCATGCGGCAGAAATCCTGCGCCGCCTGTCGGGTTGCACTCACCAGGTCTATACCGGCGTGGCGGTGGCTTTCGAGGATCGGCTGGAGTCGGCCATATCGGCGAGCGAGGTCACCTTCCGGGTCCTTGCCGACGAGGAAATCGCTGCCTACGTCGCCACGGGAGAGCCCATGGACAAGGCAGGTGCCTACGGTATCCAGGGGCTCGGCGCGGTCTTCGTGACGGCGCTGCGGGGCAGCTATTCCGGGGTGGTCGGCTTGCCCCTCTACGAGACCAGCGTGCTTCTCAAACGACTCGGCTATGGAGTTTTCTGAGCGCCCCGTGGCCGAGATGCAGAAATCCGCCGCCATGAGCGACGAGATCCTGATCAACGTCACTCCCCAGGAGACCCGGGTCGCGGTGATCCAGCAGGGCGTCGTCCAGGAGCTGCACATCGAGCGGGCCAGTAGCCGGGGCTTGGTCGGCAACGTGTACGTGGGACGGGTATCCCGGGTGCTTCCAGGGATGCAATCGGCGTTCATCGATATCGGGCTTGACCGGGCGGCATTCCTCCACGTCGCCGATATCTGGGCGCCGCGCCAGAACGGCCAAGGGGCCCTTCCCATCGAGCGCCTGCTGTCCGAGGGCCAGAGCCTGCTCGTGCAGGTGATCAAGGACCCGATCGGCGGCAAGGGGGCGCGGCTTTCTACCCAGATCAGCATCGCTGGCCGGTTCCTGGTGTATCTGCCCCAGGAGAGCCATATCGGCATCTCCCAGCGCATCGAGGACGAAACCGAGCGGCAGATGCTGAAAGAGAGGCTGTTGCAACTCATTCCTCCGGGCGAAGGCGGCGGCTACATCATCCGCACCGTGGCCGAGGGGGCCACCGACGCCGAGCTGGTGGCCGACATCGCCTACCTACGCAAGCAGTGGGCTGACATTCAGGAGAAGTTCCGCACCAGCGGTCCCCCGGCTCTTCTCTATCAGGACCTCAACCTGGCGCTGCGGGTGCTGCGCGATTTCGTCGGCGAGGAGACGGGACGCATCCTGGTGGACTCCCGGGAAACGTACCAGAGAATGCTCGCCTTCGCGGCGGATTTCGTGGCCAACGTGGTGGACAAGATCGAGCATTACGCCGGGGAGCGGCCTTTGTTCGACCTCTACGGCGTGGAGGAGGAGATCGAAAAGGCCCTGGCACGCCGGGTGGATCTCAAATCCGGCGGCTATCTCATCATCGATCAGACCGAGGCGCTCACCACCATCGACGTCAATACGGGCGGTTACGTTTCCGGCCGTAGCTTCGACGAGACCATCTTCAAGACCAACCTGGAGGCGGCCCAGGTGATCGCCCGGCAATTGCGGCTGCGCAACCTGGGCGGCATCATCATCATCGACTTCATCGACATGGACAGCGAAGAGCACCGGGCCGCGGTGCTCTCCGAGTTCAAGAAAGCCCTCGCTCGGGACCGCACCAAGATGACGGTGAACGGCTTCACCGCCCTTGGGCTGGTGGAGATGACTCGCAAGCGTACCCGGGAGAGCCTGGCCCATGTCCTATGCGAGCCCTGCCCCACCTGCCAGGGCCGGGGCGAGATCAAGACCGCCCAGACGGTGTGCTACGAGATCCTGCGGGAGCTTTTGCGGGAGGCGCGCCAGTTCAACGCCCGGGAGTTCCGCATCCTTGCCTCCCAGTCCGTCATCGACATGTTCCTCGACGAGGAATCCCAGAGCCTGGCCCAGCTCGGCGACTTCATCGGCAAGCCGGTGAGCTTGCAGGTGGAAAGCCTCTATACCCAGGAGCAGTACGACGTCGTCCTCATGTGATCGCCCGGGCGCCGCTCCCGAGTGGTACCGTCATTGCCCCCGTGCCGGGCGGGGATAGAGCAGCGCTTCGACCGCCTGCGCGGTCGCCATGACTTCGACGAGCTTGCGGCGTGCGCTGGCACCCCGGATGATCTTCACCTGCTGCCGGGGTACGCCGAGCGTCTGCGCCAGGAAACGCACGAGTTCGGCGTTGGCCTGCCCTTCAGCGGGCGGGGCGGCGACGCGAACCTTAAGGACGTCCTCGTGCACGCTGACCACTTCGGTACGCCGCGCCCCGGGCTGCACGTGCACGGTGAGCCGAAGACGGTGACCGGCGGGGTCGCTTTGATGCGAAGGGCTGACGGGCTTCTTCATGGGGAAAGAAGCGGCAACGGGTCAGAACATTCGCGAGATGCTCATCTCCAGCCAGGCGACGGGCAGCATGAGGACCAACTGGCAGGCGATCAGGACGAAGAGCGGCGACAGGTCCACGTTGGCAATGGGCGGGATCCACCGCTGGAAGGGCCTGAGAAACGGCCGAGTGAGGCTATTCAAGATCGGGGCGGCGGGACTGTAGGGATTCACCCAGGAGAGCACCGCTTGGGCGATCACCGCCACCATCAGGATGTAGATGCTGAGCTTCAAGAGTTCTACCGCGGCGAACAAGCCGAGGGCGATGAGGCCCGCGCCGACTGCCGAGCCCCCCGGGGTATGGCCCGCGATGAAGAGGACCAGCAGGCGGAGCAGTACCTCGGCCAGCCAGGCGAGCAGCAGCGTCGCCAAGTCGGTGCCCCACAGGCCCGGGATCACCCGTCGCGCCGGCAAGACGGCGAAGTTAGTGACTGCCGCCAGGAACTGGGACAACGGGTTATAGGGCGGCGCGCGAAAGAGCTGCAGGTAGAAGCGCAGGAGCAGGGCCAGAACGAACAACCCGAAAAATGTCTCCAGCAGAAAAACGAGGGCTTGGCTTGCCATGTCAGTCGAGCTTCCCGAATTCTTCTCCCAGCTCCACCGCCCGCGCATGGGCGGCGCGCACCGCCTCCTCGATATGGGAGTGCACCCGAGCGGCTTCCAGCACGGCGATGGCCCGTTCGGTGGTGCCCCCCTTGGAAGTCACCTGGGCCCGCAATGACGCCACGGGCGCCTCGCTCTGGCGGGCCAGGGCAGCAGCGCCGTAGAACGTCTCCAGCGCCAGGAGACGCGCTTGCGGGGGTTCGAGTCCCAGACTCACTGCCGCCTCCTCCAGGGCTTGCATGAAATAGAACACGTACGCAGGTCCGCTGCCCGAGACCGCCGTGACCGCGTCGAGCAGTGCCTCCTGCTCGAACCAGACAGTGCGACCCACGGCGTTCAGAACGGCCTCGGCTCGCTTTCGCTCCTCGGGGCCCACTTCGGGGAGGGCGTAGAGGCCGGTGATCCCGCAGTGGACCAGGGCGGGGGTGTTAGGCATGCAGCGTACTAGGCGCCGATAACCTCCCAGCCAGCGGGCCAGGTCGTGCAGCCGGATACCGGCGGCGATGGTGATGACGAGTTGCCGGTCAAGGCGTCCGATCAGACCCCGGGCCGCCTCGCGCATGTGCTGGGGCTTGACCGCCAAGAGCACCGTGTCGTCGGGACCCACTTCGGGCGTCGCCGTTGTTGCCACGCCAAAACGGCCCGCCAGGCGTTCCCGTTGGGCTGCGTCGATCTCCACCACGCGCATGCCATCCGCGCTCCACCCCTTTTGCAGCAGCCCGCCGATCAAGGCGCTCGCCATATTGCCGCCGCCAATGAAAGTGATCGTCATCGTCGTCTCCTGCGCCGCAGGCGCCAAGAAAAAGGAGATGAAATGCTTTTTTCAACGCACCGGGGCAACTTTTCCTCGGGAATTTTCTTACGCGCCCTTTGCATCGAGGATTTCTTTTTCCCTTCCCCGGGCCTCCGTGTCTGTGGGGTTCACCTCTTTCCTGCGGGCGCCGAAGATCGCCGTGCCCACCCGCACCATCGTGGCTCCCTCGGCAATGGCCGCCTCCAGGTCGTCCGACATCCCCATGGACAGGGTGTCGATTGCCATTCCCTGCTCCCGGAGCGCGAGGCGGATATCCTGCAAGAGGCGGAACTGGCGCCGCAGTTCCTGCTCGTCCCGGCTGGGGCGGGGGATCGCCATGAGCCCGCGCAGTGTCAGACGCGGAAGGCTGACGATGGCTTGCGCCAAGGGGAAGACTTCTTCCGGCGCGACCCCGCTTTTCGAGGCTTCTCCGCTCACGTTGACCTGGATGCACACATTAAGGGGCGGCATTTCCTGGGGGCGGGCCTCGGCGAGCCGCCGGGCGATTCGCTCCCGGTCCACGCTGTGTACCCAGGCGAAACGGCGAGCGAGGGGCCCGGTCTTGTTGCTCTGAACAGGGCCGACGAAGTGCCACTCCAGCGGCAGGTCCGCCAGCGCATCCATCTTCCGAAGGGCTTCCTGCAGGTAGCTCTCCCCAAAGGCCCGCTGACCGGCTTCGTAGGCCTGCCGGATCGCCTCGGGCGGCCAGGTCTTGCTCACCGCCACGAGCTGCACCGCCTGCGCCGTTCTTCCGGCCGCCTCGGCCGCTCGTCGGATACGCTCTTGCACGGCTTGCAAGCGCTGCGCGATTGAGGACATAATCGGCCGGGCTTCTAGCTGAAAAACGCTTTAATCGCGGGACCTTATCTCTGGATGCGGAAAAGCCGCAGCAGGAAATTATAATGGACATCGCCGAGCTTCTCGCGTTTGCCGTCAAGAACAAGGCCTCCGACCTGCACCTTTCGGCAGGCCTACCCCCGATGATTCGCGTGCATGGAGACGTGCGCCGCATCAACTTGCCGCCTTTGGAGCACAAAGACGTGCACGCGATGATCTACGACATCATGAACGATTCCCAGCGCAAGCACTACGAGGAACACCTGGAGTGCGATTTTTCCTTCGCCATTCCTGGCCTCGCCCGCTTCCGGGTCAACGCCTTCGTGCAGAACCGCGGCGCTGGCGGGGTGTTTCGCACCATTCCCTCCAAAGTGCTCTCGCTGGAAGAGCTGAACGCCCCCAAGATCTTCCAGGACATCGCGAGTCAGTCCCGCGGCATCGTGCTGGTGACTGGCCCTACCGGCTCGGGCAAGTCCACCACCCTGGCCGCCATGATCAACTACATCAACGAGAACGAGCACGGACATATCCTCACCATCGAGGATCCCATCGAATTCGTGCACGAGAGCAAGCGCTGCCTGGTGAACCAGCGGGAGGTGGGCCCCCACACCCATTCCTTCGCCAACGCCCTGCGCAGCGCTTTGCGCGAGGATCCGGATGTCATCCTCGTGGGAGAGATGCGGGACCTGGAGACTATCCGCCTCGCCCTCACGGCGGCGGAGACCGGACACCTGGTGTTCGGCACCTTGCACACCAGCTCCGCTGCCAAGACCGTGGACCGGATCGTGGACGTGTTCCCGGCGGCGGAAAAAGAGATGGTGCGGGCCATGCTCTCGGAGAGCTTACGAGCGGTCATCTCCCAGACTCTGCTCAAGACCAAGGACGGCTCGGGGCGCGTGGCGGCCCACGAGATCATGATCGGCACGCCTGCCATCCGTAATTTGATCCGGGAGAACAAGATCGCCCAGATGTATTCCGCCATCCAGACGGGGCAAGCGGTGGGCATGCAGACGCTGGACCAGTGCTTACAGGACCTGGTGCGGCGCAATGTGGTAGCGGCTTCCGAAGCCCGCTCCCGGGCCGTCAACAAGGACCTGTTTCCGGGTGCGTGAACTTTTCGTTCCGGGAACAAGGCGATAAGAGGCCGACATGGAACGCGACCAGGCTACCAAACTCGTGCACGATCTTCTGCGCCTGATGGTGAGCAAGAACGGTTCCGACCTGTTCCTCACCGCCGGCTTTCCGCCTGCCATCAAAGTGGACGGAAGAATCGTCCCGGCCTCCAGCCAGCCACTCACGCCCCAGCATACCCTGGCGCTTGCCCGCGCCATCATGAACGACCGCCAAGCGGCCGAATTCGAGTCCACCAAGGAGTGCAATTTCGCCATCAGCCCCTCTGGCATCGGCCGCTTTCGGGTCAACGCCTTCGTGCAGCAGGGCCGAGTGGGGCTGGTGCTGCGAACCATCAACACCGAGATTCCGACCCTGGAGAGCCTGGGTCTGCCGGAGGTGCTCAAAGAGGTGGTGATGAGCAAGCGGGGCCTAGTGATCGTGGTGGGCGCCACTGGCTCGGGCAAGTCCACGACCCTAGCGGCCATGATCGGCTACCGCAACGAGAACAGTCATGGCCATATCATCACCATCGAGGATCCCATCGAGTATGTGCACGAGCACAAGAAGTGCATCGTCACCCAGCGGGAGGTGGGCGTGGACACCGATTCCTGGGACGTGGCCCTCAAGAACACGCTGCGGCAGGCACCGGACGTGATCCTGATGGGGGAGATCCGCGATCGCGAGACCATGGACTACGCCATCGCCTTCGCCGAGACCGGCCACCTGTGCATGGCCACCCTGCACGCCAACAGCTCCAACCAGGCGTTGGACCGCATTATCAATTTCTTTCCCGAGGACCGGCGACCCCAGCTCCTCATGGACCTCTCCTTAAACCTGCGGGCGATGATTTCCCAGCGCTTGATCCCGCGCGCGGAGGGCAAGGGGAGGGTGGCCGCCATCGAGATCATGCTCAACACGCCCCTCGTCTCCGACCTGATCTTCAAGGGTCAGGTGCACGAGATCAAGGACGTGATGAAGCGCTCCCGGGAGCTGGGCATGCAGACTTTCGACCAGGCCCTGTTCGATCTGTACGAGGCCGGCATCATCAGCTACGAGGATGCGCTGCGCAACGCGGACTCCATGAACGAGCTGCGACTTGAGATCAAGCTGCGGGGCCAGGAAGCAAAAGATAAGAACCTGATGGAGGGCCTGGACCACCTGCGCCTCACGTGAGGCGGGGCTCGCAGTGCCCGGCCCGGCGAGCCTCTCCTGCCGCGGGGGGTCGAAGCGCCCGCCAACCGCTTTACCCTGCGCTTTCGTCTTCCGCTTCCTCGGGCCGTTTCCTTCCCATCCTGCCTTTGACCATGCGGAATTCGAACAAGCGGCACTCCAGCGCGCCGTTGAAAAGCGGCACGCGCCGGGTGGGTTTGAGGCGGATTAACCGGGGTAGCCGCAAGTCCGCGGTCAGAAGATAGACGCTCCATCCGGCGAAGCGCGCCTTCAGCGCATCGCCCAGGCGCGGGTAGAAGGCATCGAGGGCGTTCCGGTTCCCGAGCCGCACGGCATAGGGCGGATTGGCTACCAGGATGCCCGATGGCGCGGGCGGCGCGAGCTCCAGCACGTCGGCCTGGCACAACCGCACCACGCCGGAAAGCCCGGCCGCCTGGAGGTGGGCGGCGGCCATGCGTACCGCCCGGGCGTCCACGTCGCTGCCATAAATGGGCCCAGGGGAGGACCGGCGGATGCGGGATTCAGCCTCCCGGCGCACTTCCCGCCACAGGCGCGGGTCATGGAAGGCGAGCTTTTCGAAAGCGAAGGACCGCTTGAGCCCGGCCGGGACCTGGAGGGCCATCTGGGCCGCTTCCATCAGGAAAGTGCCGCCGCCGCACATGGGATCGAGGAGGGGCACGCCGGGCTCCCAACCGGCGAGGTGTAGGATACCCGCGGCCAGGTTTTCCCGGATGGGGGCTTCTACACTTGCTTTACGCAGACCCCGCTTGAACAGGGGTTCGCCGCTGGTATCTAGGTAAAGGGCGAGGCGGCGGGCATCCAGAAAGGCGTGGATGCGCACGTCGGGTGAGCGGGTCTCCACCTCGGGGCGCTTTCCCCGTTCGGCGCGGAAGCGATCGCAGATCGCGTCCTTGATGCGCAGGGTCACGTACTCCAGGCTTTTCAAGGGACAGCCCCGCGCTGCCACGTTTACGCGAATGGTATTCCCCGGCCCGAACCAGGCGGGCCACGGCAGGCTCGAGACGGCGCTGTAGATGTCTTGCTCGTCCCGGTAGGTGCCTTCCGCCACCTGCCACAGCACCCGGCTGGCGATGCGGCTCGCCAGATTGACCCGGTAGCACAGGGCCAGGTCGCCTCCGTAGCCTACTCCGCCCTCGAGGGGCGCGGGATCGCGTGCCCCGAGTTCCACCAGCTCTTCGGCGAGGGCGGACTCCAGACCCCGGGGGCAGGGGGAGAACAAGCGGGCCTGGTGCAGGTCAAAAAACATACGGCTCCCGGGTTGCAAATAGGAGGCACCACTGTACACTACGCCTTGCATCTGAAAGCGTTTGCAACCTCTCGGCATCCAGAAAAGCAAAATAAGACAGAGATAGCAAGAGCACCATCGCGAGCCCGATCCGAAGCCAGCTTATTCCCGCCCGCTACCCCTTTCTTGCCACGTCATGAACCTGGCCGAACACCTAGACCAGTACCGCAACCGAAGAGACCGGGTGCTCTATACCCAGTGGACCGGCGACCGCTGGAAAGATTACACCGCGGGTGAGATGCTGGAGCTTGCCGCCCGCTGGCAGCAAGCCTTCCGGGATCAAGGCTTCGCGCCGGGCGATCGGGTTGCCTTGTGTCTTAAGAACGGGGTTCACTGGGTGGCCGCCGACCTGGCGGCCCTGGGCATGGGGCTGGTAGTGGTGCCCCTCTACGTGAACGACAACGCCGAGAATATCGCCTGGTGCGCGAACCACGCCGAAGCACGGCTGCTCGTTCTGGAAAACGACCGCCTGGTGGATCCCCTGCGATCCGGAGGTCAGAAGCTTCCCCTCCTGGTGTGCCTGGAGGGGGGCGGGCCGAAGGGAGCGGCGAGCCTGGAAACCTGGCTTCCCCAGGCGCGGCAGCCTTTCCAAGTGACGGATCTCGCGCCGGACACCCTTGCCACCATCTGCTACACCTCCGGCACCACCGGCCGTCCCAAGGGGGCGATGCTCTCCCACGGCAATATCATGTCCAACGTGGAGGCGTGTCTCAAGGTGGTCACCCTTCACGATGAGGACGTGATGCTGTCCATCATCCCTCTGTCCCATATGTTCGAGCGCACGGCGGGCTACTATCTCCCCCTCAGGCGGGGTATCCGCGTGGCCTATTCCCGAAGCATCCAGCAACTGGCGGAGGACCTCGGCCTCATCCGGCCTACCATCCTGCTGGCGGTACCGCGGGTCTACGAGCGCTTCCTCGCCCGCATCGATCAGAGCCTGGCGAACGCACGGCTCAAGCGCGCGCTTTTCGATCGTACGGTGGAGCTCGGCTGGAAGCTTTTCCAGAAACAGGGCGGCGCCCTGGATCGACTGCAGTACGCAGCGCTCAAGCGATTGGTGGCCGAGAAGATCATGGCGCGTCTGGGCGGGCGTGTGCGCCTCTCCGTGGTAGGTGGTGCGGCGGTGGAGTTGCGCATTGCCAAGACCTTCGTCGGGCTCGGCCTGCTTTTGCTCCAGGGCTACGGCCTGACCGAGGCTTCCCCCGTGGTGACCGCCAATCGGGAGGACGACAACGACCCCACCTCGGCGGGCAAGCCCCTGGACGGGGTGGAGATCCGGGTGAACGAGAAGCAGGAGCTGCTGGTGCGCGGCCCCAACGTGATGCTAGGCTACTGGCGCGATCCGGAGGCCACCGCTGCCGTCATCGACCGGGACGGTTGGCTCAACACGGGGGACCAGGTGGAGCTGCGCGATGGACGGGTCTACATCATCGGCCGCACCAAAGAAATCGTGGTGCTCTCGAACGGCGAGAAGTTCCCCCCCGAGCACGTGGAGGCGGCGATACTCAACGACCCGATTTTCGAGCAAGTGGCGCTTATAGGCGAAGGGCGGCCGTACATCGTCATGGTGGCGGTGACCCAGGAAACCGACGAGAAGAAGCTCATTAGGCGGGCCAACGAACAGCTCAAGGATTTTCCCCGCTACATCCGGGTACGTCGGGTGATCGTCGAGCGGGAGCCGTGGACCATCGAGAGCGGGGTGCTTACCCCTACCATGAAGCTCAAGCGCCGGGAGATCCTGAAGCGCTATCAGGCCCAGATCGAGAGAATCTACGCCACGGATCGCTTGGGCGAATAGCCTGCGGCACGGCACCGGTACTCGAGGCGCGTTATAATTTTTTTTTCTTCTCCGGGGCTTCGACTCATGGATCGGTTTCACGGCACCACCATCGTCTCCGTGCGCCGGGGTGCCCAGGTGGCCCTCGGTGGTGATGGTCAAGTCACGCTGGGCAACGTGGTGGTGAAAGCGGGCGCGCGCAAGGTGCGGCGGCTCTACAACGAGCGGATATTGGCCGGGTTCGCCGGCGGGACGGCCGACGCCTTCACCCTGTTCGAGCGCTTCGAAGCCAAGCTGGAAAAGCACCAGGGCAACCTCACCCGCTCGGCAGTGGAGCTGGCGAAGGACTGGCGCACCGACCGCATCCTGCGGCGCTTGGAGGCCATGCTGGCGGTGGCAGACCGGGAAACCTCCCTCATCATCACCGGGAACGGGGACGTGCTGGAGCCGGAGATGGGTATCATCGCCATCGGCAGCGGGGGCCCCTACGCCCAGGCAGCAGCCCGGGCGCTGCTGGAGTGCACCGAGCTCTGCGCGGAAGAGATCGTGCGCAAAGCCCTCACCATCGCCGCCGACATTTGCATCTACACCAACCAGCAGCATGTGGTCGAAGTACTGGATTAGCCGCTAGGAAGCTCAAGGGATTGCGCCATGTCCATGACTCCCCAGGAAATCGTCCACGAGCTGAACAAGCACATCATCGGCCAGGAGGCCGCCAAGCGGGCGGTGGCCATCGCGTTGCGCAACCGCTGGCGGCGGCAGCGGGTTCCGGAGCCCCTGCGCCAAGAGATCACACCCAAGAACATCCTGATGATCGGCCCTACGGGGGTGGGCAAGACCGAGATCGCCCGGCGCCTGGCGCGGCTTGCCGATGCTCCCTTCATCAAGGTAGAGGTCACCAAATTCACCGAGGTGGGCTACGTGGGGCGGGACGTGGACACCATTGTGCGCGACTTGGTGGAAGTCGCGGTCAAGCAGACCCGGGAGCAGGAAGCGCGCAAGGTGCGACATCGGGCGGAGGAGCTGGCCGAAGAGCGCATCCTGAACGCGCTGCTTCCGCCGGCGCGGAGTTTCGGCAGCGAAGCCGCGCCGGAAGCCGATAGCGCCACTCGACAAAGGTTTCGCAAGAAGCTGCGGGAAGGCGAGCTGGACGATCGAGAGATCGAGATCGAGGTGGCGATGGTGCAGCCCCATATGGAGATCTTCGCCCCGCCCGGCATGGAGGAGCTCACCTCCCAGATACAGGGCCTGTTCCAGAGCCTGGGCGCTGCCCGCAAACGGCTGCGCAAGTTGAAGATCAAGGAGGCGATGCGGCTCCTCACCGACGAGGAGGCGGCCAAGCTCCTGAACGAGGACGAGATCAAGGCCAAGGCGGTGGCCAACGTGGAGCAGAACGGCATCGTTTTCCTCGACGAGATCGACAAGATCGCGAGCCGCGCCGAGACGGTGGGCGCCGACGTCTCCCGCCAAGGGGTGCAGCGGGACCTGCTGCCCCTGGTGGAAGGGACGACGGTGTCCACCAAGTACGGCATGATCCGCACCGACCATATCCTGTTCATCGCCAGCGGCGCTTTTCATCTGTCCAAGCCTTCGGACCTGATCCCCGAGCTGCAGGGGCGCTTCCCCATCCGGGTGGAGCTCAACTCCCTTTCGGTGGACGATTTCGAGCAGATCCTCACCAACACCGACGCCTGCCTTACCCGGCAGTATCAGGCGCTGCTCGCCACCGAGGGAGTCACCCTGGACTTCCGCCCGGATGGCATTCGCCGGCTAGCGGAGATCGCCTACCAGGTGAACGAACGCACCGAGAACATCGGCGCGCGGCGGCTTTATACAGTGATGGAAAAGCTGCTGGAGGAGGTGTCTTTCGAGGCCGGGCGCCGCTCAGGACAGAGCGTGGTGATCGACGCGCCCTACGTGGACGCCCGGCTCAAGAGTCTGGCCCAGAGCGACGACCTGTCCCGCTACATCCTCTAAGCCGGGCTCTCGAGCGGCGCCGCTAGCGGGAGACGATGAGAGGCCGCAGGTCCAGGACGGCGGCGATGCGCCCGGCCGCCTCCCGGGCGGAGGCGGCGTCGGGAAAGGGTCCCGCCTGCACACGGTAGAGCCGCTCGTGGAAGGCAAGCCCCAAAGAATCCCCTAGCCAGGCGAGTTCGCCCCGCACCCGGCCGAGGAAGGCTTCCGCGTTCTCCCGCGCACCGAAGGCGCCCAGTTGCAGGTAATAGCCTGGGGTGAAGGGCGGCATGTCCGGAGGAGCGCCATGGGCGACGGCGGGCGAGCTGCCCGTTCCCGGCCCGGCTCCTGGCGCCGAATCGCTCTCTCGGAGGGGCTGCGCCCCCGGCAGCAGGGTTTCCACTTCCACCCAGGCGCTTCCCGTCTCCACCATGCCCAGCTTGTAGGCGGCGGTGTAGGAGAGGTCGATGATGCGCTCGGACAAGAACGGCCCCCGATCGTTGATCCGCACCACCACGGACCTGCCGTTGCCCAGATGGGTGACCCGGGCGTAGCTCGGAATCGGCAAGGTGGGGTGGGCCGCGGTCATCGCGTACATGTCGTAGGGTTCCCCCGAAGCGGTCGGGCGACCGTGGTAGCGACGCCCGTACCAGGAAGCCATACCCCGCTGCTTGAAGGGCTTGAGTTCCGTCATGGGGATGTAGGTGCGGCCCATTGCCTCGTAGGGGCGCGCGTTGGCGGTGCGGATGGGCTCCGGCTGGGGTATCGGATCGGGAATCGCTTCCAGGTCGGGGGGCGGATTTTCCCCGGGACCGTCGTCCAGATAATAGCCCCCCCGGGGGACGGCGCCTCCAGGCAGGGGTTCCATCGCGTCAGGGCCTCGCTTCGGGGCGGTGCCGCAGCCGCCCAGGAGCAAAGCTGCCGCGACTCCCAAGGGCAGAAGCTGCCCGGGGTGAAAAGAAGAACCGCCTAGGAATGGTCGCGCCCTCGGGGCTAAAGGCCCGGCGCTGTTTTCGCCCTCGATCCCAGCCTCCGTTTCTGCTTCCCGCTTCATGCCTCCCTCGCCCATGGTCAGGTTTTGACCAGCTTCTTCGTGGTATGGATGCTCATGAGCATACCGAAGCCGAGGAGCAGCGTCACCAGGGAGGTGCCGCCGTAGGAGATCAAGGGCAGGGGCACCCCCACTACCGGCAGAATGCCGCTCACCATGCCCATGTTGACGAAGGCGTAGGTGAAAAAGGTGAGGGTAATGGCGCCCGCCAGCAGCCGGCCGAATTGGGTGGAGGCATGGGCGGCGATGTAGAGGCCGCGGCCGATCACCAGCAGGTACATGAGGAGTAGCAGCAAATTGCCGATGAAGCCGAATTCCTCGGCATAGACGGCGAAGATGAAATCGGTGGTGCGCTCCGGCAGGAAATCCAGATGGGACTGGGTCCCCTGAAGCCAGCCCTTGCCGGCGATGGCGCCGGAGCCGACGGCGATGGTGGACTGGATGGTATGGTAGCCCGCCCCCAGGGGGTCCTGGGTCGGATCGAGGAGGGTGAGAATCCGGCGACGCTGGTAGTCATGAAGCACCGACCAGAGGATGGGTAGGCTCGCCAGGGATGCCGCCACCACCCCCCCCATCAGCCGCCACGACATCCCCGCCAGGAACAGGACATAGAAGCCGGAGGCGCCGATGAGCAGCGCCGTGCCCAGGTCTGGCTGGCGCACGATGAGTCCCATGGGAACGGCGAGCAACAGGGCGGCCACGGCGAAATCGGCCAGACGCGGCGCCTCCTCCTTGCGGGCGAAGAACCAGGCGAGCAACATGGGCATGGCGATCTTCATGAGCTCCGAGGGCTGGATGCGGACAAATCCCAGGTCCAGCCAGCGCCGGGCTCCGTTGACCACCTCTCCCACCCAGGCCACCGCGACGAGCAGACCAAGCCCGAGAAGGTACAAAGGCACTGCGGCGCCCATCAGGCGCTGGGACGGCACCAGCGCCACCGCCCACATGGCGACGAGGGCGATGGCCAGGTTAGTCAGCTGGCCCATGACCCGCGCCAGGCTGGCCCCCGAGGCGCTATACAGGGTGATCAGCCCGGTGACGAGGAGCAGGGCTGTGGCGGTGAACAGCAGGCCGTCCATGCGGCTCGCGACGAAGCCAAGGGCTCGCTTAATCGTTGGGTTCATCGGTGGGTTCTCCTTGAAGCGGCTCGGGGCTCGGCCGCTTGCCGAGCAGGTAGTAGTCGAATACGACGCGGGCGATGGGAGCGGCGGTGGCGCTGCCAGCCCCTCCGTTCTCCACGAGGATCGCGAGCGCAATGCGGGGCGCCTCCGCCGGGGCGTAGGCGACGAAGAGGGCATGGTCCCGGTGTTCCTCCCGGAGTTTTTTCTCGTCGTATTTTTCCCCCTGCTTGATGGCCACCACCTGGGCGGTGCCGGTTTTGCCGGCAAATTCGTAAGGGGCTCCGGCGCCAGCCCGCGCCGCCGTGCCCCCGGGCCGGGTGACGTCCACCAGGGCCTCCTGCACGAGCCGCAGATGGTTAGGATTGAGCTTGAGGGTGTAGAGGGGTTCTGCGGCGATGCGCCGCACCTCGCCGGTGGCGGCGTCCTCGATGGACTGCACCAGGTGGGGGCGGAAGGCCGTGCCCCCGTTGGCCAGGATGGCGGTCGCCTGGGCGAGCTGCACGGGGGTGGCCAGCAGGTAGCCCTGGCCGATGCCCACCGACACCGTGTCCCCCACGTACCATTTATCCCGCAGCCGCTTGCGCTTCCACTCTTGGGACGGCAGCAAACCGGGGAGCTCTCCTTCGATGTCGATCCCCGTTTTCTGGCCAAAGCCGAACTTGCTCATGAAGGCGTGAATCGCATCGATGCCCAGGTCCACCGCCAGGCCGTAGTAATAGGTGTCGCAAGAGACCACCAGGGACTTGCGCAGGTCCACCAGCCCATGGCCGCCCGGCTTCCAGTCCCGGTACCGGTGGTTGTGCCCGGGCAGGGAGAACCAGCCCGGATCGTTGATGGTGTAGGAGGGGGTGCGCTTGCCCAGCTCCAGGCCCGCTAGGGCCATGAAGGGCTTGAAGGTGGAACCCGGGGGATACTGGCCCCGCAGGGCTCGGTTGTTTAGGGGGCGCTCGGGGGATTCGTTGAGCGCCTTCCAGCTCTGGGGGTCGATGCCTTCGACGAAGAGATTGGGGTCGAAGCCTGGTTTGGAGACCAGGGCCAGGATTCCTCCGGTCGAGGGTTCGATCGCCACCAGCGCTCCTCGCCGGTCGCCGAAGGCCTGCTCGGCTACCTCTTGCAGGCGGATATCCAGCGCCAGGGTGAGGGTGTTACCGGCCACTGGGGGCGTGCGTGCGAGGGTGCGCAGCGCCCGGCCGTAAGCGTCCACTTCCACCTGTTCTACCCCCGTGACGCCGTGCAGCTCCTCCTCGTAGCTGCGCTCGATGCCCACGCGTCCGATATAGTCCGAGCCCCGGTAGTTGGCGTAGCTGCCCTGCTCTTTGAGCGTTTCGATGTCCCGGTCGTTGATGCGGCCGATATAGCCCACCACGTGGGAGGCGGTCTCGCCCCACGGGTACTGGCGGAACAGACGGGCGCGCAGCTCTACATTGGGAAAGCGGAAACGGTTGGCGGCGAAGCGCGCCGCCTCCTCGTCGGAGAGCCGGGTACGGATGGGCAGGCTCTCGAAACTCTTCGCCTCCTCCAGCAGCCGCTGGAAACGGCGCCGGTCCCGGGGCGTGATCTCCACCACGGTGGACAGCTCCTCGATCAAGGCATCCAGATCGCGCACCTTGGCCGGCGTGATCTCCAGCGTGTAGGCGGAGAAATTGCTGGCCAGGACCTCGCCGTTGCGGTCCAGGATGAGACCCCGGTTAGGCACGATGGGCACCAGGGAGATGCGGTTCGCCTCGGCCAGGGTTTGGTAATGCTCGCGCTGCACCACCTGCAGGTAGAAAAAGCGGGCGGCCAGGACCACGAACGCCGCCAGCACCAGGAAACCAGCCGCCGCGAGCCGGAGGCGAAATGCGTGCACTTCCCGTTCGGTGTTCTTGAGCTCGACCCGCCGGTTCATAAAGCGTCGGGGTCTGGCTTGGGTTTCTGCGGAAGAGTGAACAGGAAAGAGGCCACGGGCCAGAGGAGGGCCCCGGTGAGCACCGACAGGAACACGCTCCAACCGGGAAACGGCGCCCCCCCTGCCAGGGCCACCAGCAGGCTGACAAGCTGCTCGGCGAGGAGGATCGGGGCGACGTGCAGCACTTGGCCGCCGGGCCTGAACATCAGCACACGGCGGCGCCAGGTGAGCCCGAGGAAAGCGAGCACCGCATAGGCGAGGGCATTCTGGCCGAGCAAGGTGGCATGGCCCACGTCCATGAGCAGGCCCAGGCCCCAGGCGATGCCGATGCCCACCCGACGGGGTTCCCGGATGCACCAGTAGAGGAGGGCGACGGCGACAAAGTCCGGGCGCGCCGCGAGCCAGATGCCGGACCAAGGCAGCAGGGTGAGGAGCAGGGCGCCGATCAAGGTGAGGGCGATGAGGCCTGGGCTGGCCGGCCGCAGCAGCTCTTCCGCCCGGGGCGCGCTCACTGCCATCAGCGCTCCTTACCCTGGACTGGGTGCGGCTGGGCGGTCCTCGCGGGCTCGGGCCGCGCCGGTAGGGGCTCCTGCCGCGCCAGGATCAGCACTTGCCGGTGCTGTTGTGCCCCCGCCACGGGTTGGCAGACGATGCGGGCGAAGGACTGGCCTGTATCCCGCTCGATCCGGGTGACCCGGGCGACGGGCAACCCGGGCGGATAGACGCTGTCGATACCCGAGGTGACCAGCAGGTCGCCGGTCTCCACGTCCACCGCCTGGGGCAGGTAGCGCAGCTCCAGGGTCCCTTCCTCGCCGCCGAAGACGATGGCCCGCAGCCCGGTGCGCACCACCAGCACCGGAACAGCGTGATCCCGGTCGGTGACGAGGGTTACCTCGGCGAGGAGGGGATAGACGCGGGTAACCTGCCCCACGACGCCCGCCCCATCGATCACGGCTTCTCCCGCTTGGATGCCGTGGGCCGAACCTTTGTCCACCAGGATCTTGTGGCTGAAAGGGTTGCGCTCCGCGTACAGGATCTCGGCTGCCACCGCCCGCTGGGCATACTGTTGCCGAGCCCCCAGCAGGTTGCGCAAATGGGCGTTTTCCGCCTCCAGCGCCTCTAGCCGCTGCAGCCGGGCGAGGAGGGAGAGCTGCTCCTGGCGTAGCCGGGCGTTGTCCCGGGCAAGCTGACTCTGGGTGACGAAGAATTCCCCCACCCGGTGGTAGAGGGCACCGGGGGCGGTGGCAATGCGCTGCAGGGGATAGAGGGCGATGGAGGCGCCGTCCCTCAGCACGTCCAGATAGTGGTAACGGGCGTCAGTCGCCAGCAGTGCCACCGACAGGGCCGCAAACAGCGCCAATCGGGCGAAGGGGCTGGGTCCGCGTTTGAAGAAGGGAGGCGGGGAGTATCCCATTCACACAGGCGGGAAAAAAAGGCCGGAAGCGAAGGAGCCGGCCAGTGCCGGTTTTCCCCGTGAAGCGCGGCCCGTTCCCGGGCCTCTGCCGCGCCTCAATCGCTGGTGAATATGCTGCCCCCCAGTTTGTCCATGCGCTCCAGGGCTCGCCCCGATCCCCGCACCACGCAAGTGAGGGGATCGTCGGCCACGATCACCGGCAGCCCTGTTTCTTCCATCAGGAGACGGTCGATGTCGCGCAGCAACGCTCCGCCTCCCGTCAGCACCATGCCCTTTTCGGCGATGTCCGCCCCCAGCTCGGGGGGGGTTTGCTCCAGGGCCTGCTTGACCGCGCTCACAATGGCGTTGAGGGGCTCGGTGAGAGCCTCCAGGATCTCGTTGGAGGAGATGGTGAAGCTGCGGGGGATGCCCTCGGCCAGGTTGCGCCCTTTGACCTCTTTCTCCCGCACTTCCGAGCCCGGGAAGGCGGAGCCGATCTCCTTCTTGATTTCCTCGGCGGTGGTCTCGCCGATCAGCATGCCGTAGTTGCGGCGGATATAGTTGATAATCGCTTCGTCGAACTTGTCTCCCCCCACCCGCACCGAATTGGAGTAGACGATCCCGCCCAGGGAAATGACCCCCACCTCGGTGGTGCCGCCGCCGATGTCCACCACCATGGAGCCTGTGGCCTCCTCCACGGGGAGGTCCGCGCCGATGGCCGCCGCCATGGGCTCTTCGATCAGCTCCACCTTGCGCGCTCCCGCTCCGTAGGCGGATTCCCGGATCGCCCGCCGTTCCACTTGGGTAGAGCCGCAGGGCACGCAGATCACGATGCGCGGGCTAGGGGAGAAGAGTTTCGAGTCGTGGACCTTCTTGATGAACTGCTTGAGCATCTGCTCGGTGACGGTGAAGTCGGCGATCACCCCGTCTTTCATCGGCCGGATGGCGGTGATGTTACCCGGGGTGCGACCGAGCATCTGTTTCGCTGCCAGTCCGACTTGCTGGATGACTTTCTTGCCGTTGGGCCCGCCTTCCTGGCGGATCGCCACGACGGAGGGTTCGTTGAGGACGATGCCCTTGCCGCGGACCCAGATCAGGGTGTTGGCCGTGCCGAGGTCGATGGCGAGGTCATTGGAAAAGTAGGAGCTTAGGAAACCGAACATGGGTTGTCTTCCGCGGCCAGGCTGCGCCCGATAAATAGATTATGATACCCTAACGAGCTTTGTTAATTGAAGCACTTAAGTGGCCGCCATGAGCCTCTCCCTGGACGACGTCCGGCGCATCGCCTACCTCGCCCGCATCGCCATCACCGAGGAGGAGGCGGAGACGGTGCTGCAACAGCTTACCGGAATTTTTGCCCTGATCGAGAAAATGCAGGCGGTGGACACCCGGGGCATCGAGCCCATGGCCCACGCCCAGGACGTGGTGCTGAGGCTACGGCCCGACGAGGTGACCGAAACCGACCAGCGGGAGCTGTTCCAATCCATCGCCCCGCAGGTGGAGGCCGGCCTGTATTTGGTGCCCAAAGTGATCGAGTGAGAAAACCCGCTCCTGGCCGAAACCGCCCGGAACGGGCCGACGCCCCGTGGACCTACTGGATTCTAACCTCAAGACCCTGACGGCCGCCCTCGCCAAGCGCCAGGTCTCCAGCGTGGAGCTCACGCGGGCGTATCTCGCCCGCATCGAGCGGCTCAACCCTCGGTTGAACGCCTTCGTTACCCTGGACCCGGAGGCGAGCCTGGCCCAGGCGGAGGCGGCCGACCGGCGCCTGGCCCGGGGAGAGGCGGGACCCCTCACCGGGATCCCCGTGGCCCACAAAGACATTTTCTGCGCCAAGGGTTGGCGTACCACCTGCGGCTCGAAGATGCTTGCCAACTTTATCGCTCCCTACGACGCCCATGTGGTGGAGCGCCTGAACGCTGCTGGCATGGTAAACCTGGGCAAGACCAATATGGACGAGTTCGCCATGGGCTCGTCCAACGAGACCTCTTACTTCGGACCGGTGGGCAACCCTTGGGCTTCGGACCGGGTCCCGGGCGGCAGCTCCGGCGGTTCGGCTTGCGCCGTGGCGGCTGGGCTCGCGCCGGCCGCCACCGGTACCGACACCGGCGGCTCCATCCGGCAGCCAGCGGCCCTGTGCGGGATCTCGGGGTTGAAGCCGACCTACGGCCTAGTGTCCCGCTACGGGATGATCGCCTTCGCCTCCAGCCTGGACCAGGGCGGGCCCATGGCCAGATGCGCCGAGGACTTGGCGCTGCTCCTCAACGCCATGGCGGGCTTCGACCCCCGGGACTCCACCAGCCTGGAGCGGGAACCCGAGGACTACACCCGAGACCTGGAAAGCCCCCTCAAGGGCTTGCGCCTGGGGCTGCCGCGGGAATACTTCGCGCAAGGGGTGGCCCCGGACGTGGCCCGAACGGTGGAGCAGGCGGTGGCGGTGTTTCGCGAACTAGGCTGCGAGACCGTTGAGCTTTCCCTTCCCAACATGGAGCTTTCGGTGCCGGTGTACTACGTCCTGGCGCCGGCGGAAGCCTCCAGCAACCTGGCCCGCTACGATGGGGTGCGCTACGGCTACCGCACGCCGGAGTACAAAGATCTATTGGACATGTACATGAAGACCCGGGCCGAGGGCTTCGGTGCCGAGGTCAAGCGCCGCATCCTGATCGGCACCTACGTGCTCTCCCACGGCTATTACGACGCCTATTATCTGCAGGCGCAGAAGCTGCGGCGGCTGATCGCCCAGGATTTCAAGCGGGCCTTCGAGCGCTGCGATCTGATCTTGGGGCCCACCTCGCCCACCACCGCCTTCCCCCTGGGCAGCCGCCTGAGCGATCCGGTGCAGATGTACCTTTCCGACATCTTCACCATCGCCGTGAACCTGGCGGGACTGCCGGGGCTGTCCATCCCCGCGGGTTTCGACCGGGAGGGCCTGCCGGTGGGATTGCAGATCGTTGGCGGCTATTTCGCCGAAGCGCGCATGCTGAACGCGGCCCACCAGTACCAGAAGGTGACCGACTGGCACCGGCGCATGCCCCCGGGCCTCGAGGTCTGACGAGCGGAGGAGCAGAGTGAGCGCGCCGCGGGAGGACTGGGAAGTGGTGATCGGGCTGGAGGTGCACGCCCAGCTCTCCACCCGTGCGAAGATCTTTTCGGGGGCCTCCACCGCTTTCGGCGCTGCCCCCAACACCCAGGCTTGTGCCGTGGACATCGCGCTTCCCGGGGTGCTGCCGGTGTTGAACCGGGGGGCAGTGGAGCGGGCCATCAAGTTCGGTCTGGCGGTAAACGGGAAAATCAACCGCCGGTCGGTGTTCGCCCGCAAGAACTACTTCTACCCCGACCTGCCCAAGGGCTACCAGATCAGCCAGTACGAGTTGCCCATCATTGTCGGCGGCGCCGTTCCCATCCAGGTGGGGGGCATTGAGAAGGCGGTGCGGCTCACCCGCGCCCACCTGGAAGAGGACGCCGGAAAGTCCCTCCATGAGGATTTCCACGGCATGACCGGCATCGATCTCAACCGGGCCGGCACGCCGCTGCTGGAGATCGTCTCCGAGCCGGACATGGGCTCCACCGAGGAAGCGGTGGCCTACGCCAAGGCGCTCCATGCCCTGGTGCGCTGGATCGGCATCTGCGACGGCAACATGCAGGAAGGGTCGTTCCGCTGCGACGCCAACGTCTCGGTACGGCGGCGGGGAGAGACGCGGCTCGGCACCCGCTGCGAGATCAAGAACCTCAACTCCTTCCGCTTCCTGGAGCGGGCCATCGACTACGAGGTGGAGCGGCAGATCGAGCTCTTGGAGGACGGGGGCCGGGTCGTGCAAGAGACCCGGCTCTTCGACCCGGAGCGGGGGGAGACCCGCTCCATGCGCACCAAGGAGGAGGCCCACGATTATCGCTATTTTCCCGATCCCGACCTCCTGCCCCTCGAGGTGAGCGAAGCGTGGATCGAGGAAGTGCGGGCGACGCTCCCTGAGCTGCCCCAGGAGAAGCGTAGCCGCTATCAGCGGGAATACGGGCTGTCCGCCTACGATGCAGGCGTCCTCACCTCCAGCAAGGAGATGGCGGACTACTTCGAGGCCCTGGTGGCCCGGCTTCCCCAGGAGCCCAAGCTGTGCGCCAACTGGGTGATGGGGGAGCTCGCCGGCTGGCTCCACCGGCAGGGGCTGGAGATCGAGGCGAGCCCCATCTCCCCCGGGCAACTGGCAGGCCTGCTCGGCCGGGTGGTGGACGGCACCATTTCCGGCAAGATCGCCAAGGAGGTGTTCGAGGCTTTGGCGCAGGGGGAGGCCCAGGGGGAGGAGGCGGCTGACCGGATCATCAAGGCCCGGGGGCTCAAGCAGATTTCCGATGTGGGGGCGCTGGAAGCGATTGTGGACCAAATCATTGCCGCCAATCCCCAGCAGGTGGCGGACTACCGGGCTGGTAAGGAGAAGCTCTTCGCCTACTTCGTGGGCCAAGCGATGCGGGCCACCCAGGGGAAGGCCAACCCGGCCCAGCTCAACGAGATCCTCAAGCGCAAGCTGGGCAGGGCCTCTTAATGCGACAAGGCTTTTTCAACCGTTGACCGCTCGAGAACCCTACGATGAGAGGCACAGACGGCCAAGCGCGGCAGGTCAACGGCCTTTCAGCTCCCGATAGCGCGCCTTGTCCGCCTCGAAGCGGGCGCGGATGGCGCGCATTTCGTCCTCCTTCCCGGCGACTTGGGACTGGAGGGCGGCCAGCTCCCGCTGGGCGTGGGCCAGCTCCTCGCTAAGCCACTCGGGCAGGGGCTTGCCACGCCCGGCGAACTTGTCCGCGTCCGCTTGCAACTTGCCGACTTTCTCGGCGGCGTTCTTTTCCCGCGCCTTGAGGCTTGCCAGGGCAAGCTCGGCCTGCTGCAGGTTGCGGTCCCGGGCGAGATCGATTTCCCGCTCGCTGGCGTAGGTGGCGAGCAAGGCCCGGTCCCGCCGCTCCCGTTCCACGGCATCCCGCGCCGCTTCGGGGCTCATTGGGGGAGCTTCTCCTTTGATGGGCTTGCTCCCCGGTACCTGTCCCGCTTCGTACTCCCGCACCACGATGCCCCGCTTGTTCATCTCCTGGGTGCCCTGCTGCACGCAGTCCGGGGTGAGCTTATCGGTGTAATAGACCCGACCCTGGGGATCGGTGCACTTGTACATTCTGGCGTCGGCCGGGGAGGCAAAGACTGCTGCGCCAAGGGCTGCCAAGCCCCACAGCCAGGGGAGAACGTGCCGTCTCGCGGCCGAGGTTGCCGCTGGGCGTCCGATAAAGTTGGATCGGTCGAGCATTGGGAGAACCCTGCGAGCCGTTGCACGACCGGGCGGCGCAGGTGTGCTCAGAAGCGGGCGCCGTAGGTTTCCCGGTAACGACGAATTTCTAGCAAGGGTTGTGCCAGTGCTTCCTGGGTTTCCAAGTGGGCGATCACGTCGTCCAGGGTGGCGATGCTGATCACCGGAATGCCATGGGCCTGCCGCACCTCCTCCGCAGCGGACAGGGGCCCGAGACCCCGCTCCATACGATCCAGGGCGATCACCACGCCGCAGGGCTCAGCCCCGGCCGCGCGGATCAATTCCACCGCCCCCCGCACCGACGTCCCGGCGGAAATCACGTCGTCTACGATCAACACCCGGCCTTGCAGGGGAGCGCCGATGGTGCTGCCGCCTTCCCCGTGGTTTTTCGGTTCCTTGCGGTCGAAGCAGAAGGGACGGTTCAGGCCTTTCTCGGCCAAAGCCACGGCGGTGGCGGTGACCAGGGGAATCCCTTTATAGGCGGGCCCGAACAGCATGTCGAAGGCCACCCCGCTCGCCTGGATGGCTTTCGCGTAAAATTGCGCGAGCGCCCCGAGGGAAGCACCGTCGTTGAACAACCCCGCGTTGAAGAAGTAGGGGGACACGCGCCCCGCCTTGGTCCGGAACTCACCGAAGCGCAGCGCGCCCCGGGCGATGGCGAATTGGACGAACTGTCGGCGAAAATCGTTCATGGCGACAAAGCCAGGCGATGGCCACGGAAAGGCGTAAGAGATGAGAGGAACACGGGACGGTGTCTCGATCAGGCAGTCGACAATGTAAGCGGCTGGGCGCTTTTTTTCCAGTATCGGCGTGCTGCGCATCCTCACCCTCAACCTGAACGGCATCCGCTCGGCCGCGGCCAAGGGGTTCTTCCGCTGGCTGCCCGGCCAGCGGGTCCACGTGGCCTGCGTCCAGGAGTTGAAGGCTCTGGCGGATGACCTCACCCCGGAGATGGTGCGGCCGGACCGGATGCAGGGGCACTTCCACTTCTCCCAGCGGCGGGGCTACAGCGGCGTGGGCCTGTACTGCAAGCGTCCTCCCGACCGCCTGGTCGAAGGCCTGGGCATTCCCGATATCGACGCGGAGGGGCGCTACCTGGAGGCCTGCTACAGCGCACTTTCCATCGTTTCCTTGTACGTGCCCTCGGGCTCGGCCGGGCCGGAGCGGCAGGCGGCCAAGTTCAGCTTCATGGACCGCTTTTTTCCGGTGCTCGCGAAGCTGGCCAAGAGCGGGCGGGAGTACATCATCTGCGGCGATCTGAACATCGCCCACAAGGAAATCGATCTCAAAAACTGGCGCTCCAACCAGAAGAACTCGGGCTTCCTGCCGGAGGAGCGGGCTTGGTTGGGCCGGGTCTTCGACGAGCTGGGGTGGGTGGACGTCTATCGCCGGCTCTACCCGAACGCGACGGAGGAAGCCTACACCTGGTGGTCCAACCGGGGCCGGGCATGGGAGAAAAACGTGGGATGGCGCATCGACTACCAGATCGCTACGCCGGGGGTGGCCCAGCTCGCCCGGCGGGCTTACGTGTATAAGGACGAGCGCTTCTCCGATCATGCGCCTCTGGTGATCGACTACGACTTGACCCTGCCCGGGGGCTGATTTCAGGCTTTCGCCGCTCTTGCCTTGCCCGTCGACCGCTCATCCCATCCCTGGCTCGCGGCCCTGGGCGTATACCTGGAGCCTCGGGTGGCGCGCATGCTGCTTCTGGGGTTCTCCTCGGGACTGCCCCTGCTGCTCACCCTGGGGACCCTTTCTTTCTGGTTGCGGGAAGCGGGGGTGGACCGCACCACCATCGGCTTCCTGAGCTGGGTGGCCCTCGCCTACGGGCTCAAGTGGGCATGGGCGCCCCTGGTGGATCGGCTGCGGTTGCCCTGGCTCACCCGTCGGCTCGGCCGGCGCCGAAGTTGGCTGCTCGCCGCCCAGCTGGCCGTCGTCGCGGGGTTGACGGGCATGGCCTTCTCCGATCCGGCTACCCACCTGGAGCGGCTGGTGGCCTTCGCCCTGCTCACCGCCTTCGCCTCCGCCACCCAGGACATCGCCATCGACGCCTTTCGCATCGAGTCCGCCCCGCCCGAGCTCCAGGGCGCCATGGCGGCCGCTTACCAAGCGGGCTACCGGCTAGCCGTGATCCTGGCTTCTGCCGGGGTCCTGTGGATCGCGGCGCGCTTCGACCCGAGCGAGGCAACCTACGAAGCGGCGCCCTGGACCGTCGCTTACCTGGCCATGGCCGGCTTCATGGCGGTAGGCATGGTCGCGGTGTTGTTCTCCATGGAGCCGCGGGTGGCGGTGTCCCGGGAGACTCTGGAGCGGGAAGCCTGGGTGAGCGCCCGCCTCCACGCGAGCGACCGCCTGCCCAAAGGGCTCGCGGACCTGCTCGCCTGGGGCTACAGCGCGGTGGTGAGCCCGTTTCTGGATTTCCTGGTGCGCTACCGCTGGCAGGCCCTGCTCATCCTGGCCTTGATCGCCACCTATCGGATCTCGGACGTGGTGATGGGCGTGATGGCCAACCCGTTTTACGTGGACATGGGCTACTCCAAGGAGGAAGTGGCCGCCGTGTCCAAGGTCTATGGGGTAGTCATGACCCTTCTGGGCGCGGCCATCGGCGGGGTGCTGAGCCTGCGCTTCGGTGTCATGCGCATCCTGTTCCTAGGCGCCGTTCTCTCCGCCGCCACCAATCTGCTGTTCGCCTGGCTCGCCACCCAGGGGCATAACCTGCCGGGGCTGATCGTCGCCGTCTCCGCCGACAACCTGAGCGCCGGGATCGCCAGCGCCGCCTTCGTTGCCTACCTCTCGGGACTGACCAACGTGGCCTACTCGGCCACCCAGTACGCCCTGTTCAGCTCTGTGATGCTGCTCCTGCCCAAGTTGCTGGCGGGTTTTTCGGGACTGGCAGTGGATCGCTTCGGCTATGAAAGCTTTTTCGTCGGCACCGCGCTGATCGGACTGCCGGTGCTCTTGCTGGTGTGGCTCGCGGCCCGCAGCGAGCGGCGGCGTATGGCCCTCGCCCCCTCACCTCCTCAGTCGAAGGTGCGTTGAAACTGCAGGTCGAAGCGACGCGGCTCGCCCTGGGGCTGGATCTGCAAACTGAAGCGCAAGGTCTCGGGCCGGGACAGACGGTATTCGCCGATGTAATAGATGGCTCCCCCTTCCCGCACTTCCTTGAGCTCCAGGGTGGTGAGCTGGGCGTTCAGGGTTAAGGCGCTCGCCTTGACCTCAGCGGCCACGGGCTCAAGCGCCCCGCCCGCGCTGCGCTTGAGCACCGCCACGGTCAGCAGGCCGAAGTTGCGGCTGCGAGTAATGCCATAGGCTCGGGCCACGTCCGGAGCGAGATCCTCGGTGGCCAGGGCGTTGTAATGGATCTCGTAGTCGCCGAACTTCTTGGACAACTCGGCGCCGCCACTAAGGGGTAGCAGCAGCGCCGCCAGCGCGAGGACGAATTTCCACGCTTTCATGGGAGGAGCCCCTTGGGGATGGCCTAAAGCCATATCCTTCTCCAGGTGCCGGACCGGCACGAACGTCATGAGGTCATTTTTTCGTATTTTGATGGGCATGGACGGGGGAAGGCAAGCTGAGCGTCCCTTTTTCGTTCTCGTCTCCGGCGCTTCGGGCCGTTTCGGGGTGCCACTGGGGAGAGCGCGGCGGAAGCTAGCGGAGCTGCTCGACCCGGTAGACCGCAACGGAGCCGAACAGGTTGGGGAACCAGGTGACCGTGGAGCCGTTGCCGAGCACCATGCGCTCCAGGATCCGCACCCCGTGCTGTTCGCAGAACCATTCGAAATCCTTGAGGGTACACAGGTGCACGTTGGGCGTGTTGAACCACTGGTACGGCAGGCTCTTGGACACAGGCATGCGCCCGAAGAGCACTTGCACCCGGTGGCGCCAGTAACCGAAGTTGGGAAACGAGACGATGGCCTCGCGCCCCACCCGCAGCATCTCGCGCACGATGTGCTCGGTGTGGCGCATAGCCTGGAGCGTCTGGGACAAGATCACGTAGTCGAAGGAGCCGGACTCGAAGCCCGAAAGGCCCGACTCCAGGTCGGCCTGGATCACGTTGACCCGGTTCCGCACGCAGGCAAGCACGCCTTCGTCGTTAATCTCCACCCCGTAGCCGTGGGCGCCGCGAGTCTCCCGGAGGTAGCGCAGAAGCGATCCGTCCCCGCAGCCCAGGTCCAGCACCTGGGCACCAGGCTTGATCCAGCGGGCGATGGCCTGGAAGTCCGGCCGCGCCGCGACGAGCTGGGCGACGGCCGGGTCGATGGCGGCGGGCAATCCGGGCTCTTTCATTGGCCGCCTCCCAGGTCGATGTTTTCCATGTACGCACGCATGAGCGCGTGGTAGTAGGGCTCCTCCATGAGGAAGGAGTCGTGGCCATGGGCCGAGCGGATCTCCGCGTAGGTCACGTCCAGCTTGTTGTCGAGCAGGGCCTTGACGATGTCCCGGGAGCGGCCCGGGGAAAAGCGCCAGTCGGAGCTGAAGGAGATCACCAGAAAGGCCGCCCGTGCCGGCCGGAACGCCGCTGAGAGGTCCCCGCCGTGGGGATAGGCGGGATCGAAGTAGTCGAGGGCCTTGGTCATCAGCAGGTAGGTGTTGGCGTCGAAATGGCTGGCGAACTTGTCGCCCTGATAGCGCAGGTAGGACTCGATCTCGAACTCGATGTCCCAGCCGAAGGTGTAGTCCCCGGCGCGCAGCTCGCGGCCGAACTTCTCCGCCATGGAGTCGTCGGAGAGATAGGTGATGTGGCCCAGCATGCGCGCGAGCCTCAGGCCCCAGCGCGGCACCACCCCGTGGGAATAAAAGTCTCCATTGTGGAAATCCGGATCGGTGAGGATCGCCTGGCGCGCCACGTCGTTGAAGGCGATGTTCTGGGCAGTGAGCTTGGGCGCCGCGGCGATGGCAATGGCATGGCGCACGCGCGTCGGGAAGTCGATAGACCATTGCAGCGCTTGCATGCCGCCCAGGCTTCCGCCCACCACCACGGCCCACTGCTCGATGCCCAGGTAGTCGGCGAATCGGGCCTGGGAGGCCACCCAGTCCTCGACGGTGACGATGGGAAAGGAGGCGCCGTAGGGCTTGCCCGTCTCCGGGTTGATGCTGGCCGGCCCGGTGGAGCCGTGGCAGCCGCCCAGGTTATTGACCCCCGCGACGAAAAAGCGGCGGGTGTCGATCGGCTTGCCTGGCCCCACCATGTTCTCCCACCAGCCGGCGCTCTTGCGGTCATCGGAGTAGTAACCCGCCACGTGGTGGCTGCCGGAGAGGGCGTGGCACACCAATACCGCGTTGGAGCGGGCGGCGTTGAGCTCCCCGTAGGTCTCGTAGACGAGCTCATAGCCCGGCAACGTGCGCCCGCACTTGAGGGTGAGGGGCTCGTCGAAACGGACCTTCTGCGGCGTGACTAGGCCGACCGAAGTGGGATCGAACATGGGGATGGCGCGATCGCTCGATTCGAGGCGCGATTATAGCGTCATTCGGCGCCTGCTCGGCTGGGATTAGGCGTTCAGCCGCTCGAGCAGGCTGAGCAGCCTTTCAGGGCTTTCCGCCTTGAGCATTTTCCGAGTAAGTCCGGCGATGCGGGAGAGGTCGGTGCGCAGCACCTGCTGCTTGACTATGAGGATGTTGGACGGGTGCATGGAGAATTCCCGAAGCCCGAAGCCCAGAAGCAGGCGGGTGAGCGCCGCGTCCCCGGCCATCTCGCCGCACACCGCCACGGGCACCCCTGCCCGGGTGGCGGTGCCGATCACCCGCGCCACCAGGTGCAGCACCGCCGGGTGCAGGGGGTCGTAGAGGTGGGCTACCGCCTCGTCGGTGCGGTCGATGGCCAGCGTGTACTGGATCAGGTCGTTGGTGCCGATGGACAGGAAGTCAAGGCGGCGCAGGAACGCCTCCAGCATGAGGGCAGCCGCCGGCACTTCGATCATACCACCCACCGGCACGTGGGGATCGAACTTCACCCGCTCGTCGGCGAGTTCCCGCTTGGCTTGCTCGATCATGGCAAGAGCCTGGGCAAGCTCGGAGAGGCTAGTGAGCATGGGCAGCAGGATACGCACCCGGCCGTAATGGGACGCCCGCAGGATCGCTCGGAGCTGGGCACGGAAGATGTGCGGCTCGGCGAGGCACAGCCGGATGGCCCGCAATCCCAGGGCAGGATTGGTGCTGAAACGCTGGGCCCCGTTCAGTTGCTTGTCGGCCCCCAGGTCCAGGGTGCGGATCGTGACCGGCAGCCCCTTCATCTGGCGCACCACTCGGCGGTAGGCTTCGAACTGCTCGTCCTCGCTGGGCAGATCGTTACGGTTGAGGAACAGGAACTCGCTGCGGAACAGCCCGATGCCGCTCGCTCCGCTCTCTTTCACCTGCTCCACGTCTTCGGGCAGCTCGATGTTGGCCTGCAGTTCCACTGGGACCCCATCCAGGGTGACCGCTTTGGCGCTCTTCAGGCGTTTGAGCTTCTGCCGTTCCAGCTCCCACAGGTGGCGTCGTAGCTCGTACTCGGCGAGGATGCTCCGGTCCGGGTTCACCACCACCACCCCTGCGCCGCCGTCCACGATCACAAGGTCGTTTTCCCGGAGGAGTTGGCGTGCGTGGCGCAGGGCCACGATGGAGGGAATGCCCAGGCTACGGGCGACGATGGCGGTGTGGGAAGTCGCGCCCCCCAGGTCGGTGATGAAGGCGGCGAACTGGTGCTGCTTATAGATCATCACGTCCGCAGGGGAGAGGTCCCGCGCTACCAGGATCACGGGCTCGCCGGCGGCGGGCGGCGCGGGCGCGGCGGGCGGGTGGCCGAGCAGCGCCTTCATCACGCGCTCTACCACCTGCACCACATCGTTCTTGCGTTCCCGCAGGTACGCATTCTCCATCTCGTCAAATTGGGCGACGAGGGTGTCCATCTGCATTCGCAAGGCCCACTCGGCGTTGCACTGCTCGCTGCGGATGCGCTGGATCGGCGCCCGGGACAGGATCTCGTCCTCTAGGATCATGAGATGGACATTGAGGAACGCTTCCAACTCCGCCGGCGCGTTGGGCGGCAGGCTTTCCTGCTGGGCGATGATCTCGTTGCGGGCCGCCTTCACGGCCGCCTTGAACCGGGCCACCTCGTCGGGGATGCGAGATTCGGGCAGCGTGTAATGCGCCACCTCCAGGCTGGCTTGGGAAGCGAGGTGGGCGCGGCCGATGGCGATACCGGGTGAGGCGCCCGTGCCGTGCAAGGTAAAGCTCATGGCAGCAGGGTCCGGTTGGGGCGGCGGGCTATTCGCCTTCGCCGAAATAGTCGGCGATCAGGGCGACCAGGGCCTGCATCGCCTCTTCCTCATCGGGACCTTCGGTCTCGATCACGATGTGAGAGCCTTTCCCCGCCGCCAACATCATGACCCCCATGATGCTCTTGGCGTTGACCCGCCGCCCGTCCCGGGAGAGCCACACGTCGCTCCGGTACTGGGAGGCGAGCTGGCTAAGCTTGGCGGAAGCCCGGGCATGAAGGCCCAGCTTGTTGATGATCTCAACGTCCCGTCGCAGCATTCCGCTGGGGGTCGCTCGCCGGGAGATGCATGACGCCCTCAACACCACCGGAAATCGCCTTGGCGATCACCGTGGCGAGCGGCTCGTTGCGGTAGGTGAGGGCGCGGATCAGCATGGGTAGGCTTACCCCGGCCACCACCTCCACCCGCCCGGGTACCCGCAGGCGGCAGGCGATGTTGCATGGCGTTCCGCCACAGATGTCCGAGAGCACCAGCACCCCATCCCCTTGGTCCAGTTGCTTCACCAGCTTGAGCGCCTGGGGCAGGATAGCCTCCGGGTCGTCGTGCACCGTGACGCCCACTTGCATGAGCTGCAGCGGGCGGCTGCCCATCACGTGGCTGGCGCAGTGGATCAAGCTCTCGCCCAGGGTGCCGTGGGCGACGATGAGGATGCCTACCATGGGTGACCCCCTAAGTTCAACGAAATGATTTTACTGCAAAGCCACCGGCCCAGGCGGCGGGAGGAAAGCTCTCGCCTCCCGGTCCACCAGGCGCAGGCGCGCCTCCAGCTCCGGCGAAACATGGACCCTGCCCTGGGCGTCGACCAGCAGCGCTGCCGGGGTACCCATGGTCCGGGCCGAAGCGGGAAAGCCCTCGGGGCCCGCCAGAAACACGGGCTTGGAGGCTGCGTCCGACAAGGTTCCGGCGTTGGGCCCGGGCGGGGCCAGCACTGTGGCCGATTGGGCGCTTTGCCCCGGTCGGCCGGTGCGCGGGTCGATCAAATGGCAATAGCGCTGGCCGTCCAGCTCGAAGTAGCGCTGGTAGTCGCCGGAGGTGCCGATCGCCTCCCCGCCCTGGAGATCGAGCACGGCGATGGGTCCAGGCTTGCGCGGGTGCTGGATGCCCACGCGCCAGGGCCGATCTCCCCGGCGGCCCAGGGCGAGGACGTTGCCCCCCACGTTGATGAGGGCATTGGCTACTCCCTTGCCCCGCAGCAAGCGCGCGGCGTGATCCAAGGCCTTGCCCTTGAGATAGCCCCCGAAATCGAGCTGCACCGCCGAGTTGCGGCTCGCTACGGTGCCTTCCATGAGAACGATGTCCTCCATAGAAGGGTGTTGGGCGACGAGCTGGGCGACCGCCTCCGCTGGCGGCAGGCGCGGTTCGAAGCTCTCCCCGTGGAAGCCCCACAGGGCCACCAGGCGGCCGATGGCCGGGTTGAAGAGCCCACCGGAGCGGCGGGAAAGCTCGCTCGCCTCCCGGATGAACGCAGCGAGCTCCTCTTCCACCGGCACGGGCTCGGGGCCTGCGGCGAAGGCTGCGTTGAGCGCGGTCAAGCGGCTCGGCTTCCAGGCGTGGTACTGGTCATGCAGGCGCTGGAACTCCTGGAACACCGCCTGGGCCAGGGCCCGAGCCCGGGACTCGGGTTCCCCGTAAAAGGTCACCTCCACCAGGGTGCCGAAGACGTAGGCCTGCTCCTGGTGGACCGGCTCGCCCCCGCAGCCCCCGAAGGCGAGGACGAGCACCAGGAGCGAGAGGCGCCAAAATCGCTGGGAGCGCAGACGGTGCGCAGTGGGTAGCAATCGAGCCAAGCGTGGACGTCAGCTTATACCGCGGTCCGGCACCCTTTGTAGCGCTTCCTCATGGGGTTTCCCTGGGCCGGTCGCGCCGCCGGGCTGCCCCCCGCTCCAGGGCGTCGAGCATCATGCCGGCAACGTTGAAACCCGTCTGCTGGGTGATCTCCACCATGCAGGTGGGACTGGTGACGTTCACCTCGGTCAGGTACTCGCCGATCACGTCCAGGCCTACCAGCAGGAGCCCATGGGCCTTGAGGGTCGGCCCGAGGCTTTGCGCGATCTCCCGATCCCGGGCAGAGAGGGGCTGGGCCACGCCTTTGCCCCCCGCCGCCAGATTGCCGCGGGTTTCCCCAGGTTTGGGGATACGGGCGAGACAGTAAGGCACCGGCTCGCCGTCGATCACCAGCACCCGCTTGTCCCCTTGGGAGATCTCGGGGAGATAGCGCTGGGCCATGACCGAGCGGGCGCCGTGGCGGGTCAGGGTTTCCACGATGACGTTGAAGTTGGGGTCGTCCCGGCGCACCCGGAAAATTTCGGCGCCCCCCATGCCATCCAGGGGTTTCAGGATGATGTCCCCATGCTCGGCGAGGAAGCCGCGGATCAGGTCGTGCCGCCGCGTCACCAGACTGGGCGGAATGAACTGGGGGAACCGGGCGCAGGCCATCTTTTCATTGAAGTCCCGCAGCGCCTGCGGCCGGTTCACCACCCAAGCTCCTGCCGCCTCCGCCAGCTCCAGGAGATAGGTGGAGAAGACGTACTCCATGTCGAAGGGCGGATCTTTGCGCATGAGCACCGCGTCGAAGCGCTCAAGGGGGCTTGCGACGGCCTCGCCCGTCCGGTACCAGGGGTGGGGGTCATCAGTCAGGGAAAGGGGTCGCGCGTGGCCCACCACGCCGCCGTTACGCCAGGCGAGATCGCCTTGCTCCATGACCCAGAGCCGATGGCCTCGGGCGGCCGCCTCGCGCATCATGGCGTAGGAGGAGTCCTTGGAGATCTTGAGGCTGTCGAGGGGGTCGAGGATGAACAGCAGGTCCATGGGTCTCTAGCCGGAGGTGGTGGCGAGCCGGGGCTCGGCGAGGTATTGCTCCAATTCCATCGCCGCCGCCACCAGGGCGAGCCGCGCCACCACGCTGTAGGCATAGAACCGGTTGGGCGGGCAGTCGGGGCTGCCGGTGAAGTCTGGGGTGAGACACGAAGTCTCGAAGGCGAGGGGCACGAAGTGCATCCCGGGAGCATTCAGGTTCTCGTCCTTGCCTCGGGCGGTGTGCACTCGGTAGAAGCCACCTACCACGAAGTGGTCGATCATGTAGATCACCGGCTCTGCTACCGCGTCGTCGATGCTTTCGTAAGTGTAGACACCCTCCTGCACCAGCACCTCGTGCACCTCCAGCCCTTCCTTGACTACCGCCATTTTCTTGCGCTGGTTGCGGTTGAGCTCCCGCACCTCGCTGGCATCGCGCACCATCATCACGCCCATGCCGTAGGTGCCGGCGTCCGCCTTCACCACGGCGAAGGGCGCTTCGCGGATGCCGTATTCGCGGTACTTCTCGCTCACATCCTTGAGGATCTCGTCCACGTAGGCCGCGAGGCACTCCTCGCCGCGCTTTTCCTTGAAGTTGATTTGGCCGCAGGTGGCGAAGTAGGGGTTGATCAGCCAGGGGTCGATGCCGATGAGTTGGGCGAGCTCCTTGGCGACTTGCTCGTAGGCGGTGAAGTGGCGCGACTTGCGCCGAGTGCTCCAGCCGGCGACGAGGGGCGGGATCACCGGCTGCTCCAGCCCCTTGAGGATCTCCGGCACCCCCGCCGAGAGGTCGTTGTTGAGCAGCACGGCGCAGGGGTCGAAGCCCTCGAGCTGGAGGCGGTTGCCCCTGCGCTGGAGGGGTTCCAGGGTGAGGGAGCGCCCGCCCGGCAAGGGGATCGTCCTGGCTGCGGTCACCTCCGGCAGCAGACTCCCCACCCGCACGTTGAGCCCCGCAAGCCGCAGGATGTTGGTGAGGGCCGCCACGTTTTGCAGGTAGTGAATGTTGCGAGTGTGATTCTCGGGAATCAGCAATACGCCCCGCGCTTCGGGACAGATCTTCTCCACCGCAGCCATGGCCGCTTGCACGCACAGGGGTAGGAAGTCCGGGTTGAGATTGTTGAAGCCGCCGGGAAAGAGGTTCGTATCCACTGGCGCCAGCTTGAAGCCGCTGTTGCGCAGGTCAACCGAAGCGTAGAACGGCGCCGCATGCTCCTGCCACTGGCCTCGCAGCCAGTGCTCGATGGCGGGCATGGCGTTGAGGATCGTGCGCTCCACATCCAGGAGGGGGCCGGATTGGGCCGTGGTGAGGCGGGGAATGTTCATGGGAGCTTCCCGAAAAGCGGGATTTTACTACCGGATTGGACTGACGCGAGCCGGGCGCGAGGACGCAAAAAAACAAAACGGGCGCCCGCAGGCGCCCGTCCAGAACGACTTCAGAGGATCGGTGGGCTCAGTTGTAAGCCTTTTCTCCGTGGGAAGTGACGTCGAGACCCTCGCGCTCCTCCTCTTCGGTGACCCGCAGCCCGAGGGTCGCGTCGATCACCTTATAGAGCACGAAGCTCAAAACGCCAGTCCACACGATGGTGGTCAGGATCGCTATGACTTGCTTCAGTACCTGCCCGCCCATGGTCACTCCCTCGGCGTAGCCCACGCCGCCCAAACCGGTGGACATGAAGACGCCAGTCAGGACCGCGCCGAGCATGCCGCCCACGCCGTGGACGCCGAAGACATCAAGCGAATCGTCATAGCCGAGAGCGTGCTTGAGGCTAGTCACCGCCCAGTAGCAGATGATCCCGGCCAGCGCCCCGATGACCAGGGCGCCCATCGGCCCGACGAATCCGCATGCCGGAGTGATCGCCACGAGCCCCGCGATGGCGCCCGACGCGGCGCCCAGCATGCTGGGTTTGCCTTTGCTCATCCACTCCACGAACATCCAGCCCAGCACCGCGGCAGCGGTGGCAAACTGGGTATTGGCGAGCACCATCCCGGCGATGCCGTCGGCGGCGAGCTCCGAGCCCACGTTGAAGCCGAACCAGCCCACCCACAGCAGGGAAGCTCCTACCATGGTGAGCCCCAGGTTGTGGGGCGGCATGGGCTCGCGCCCGTAGCCCACCCGCTTGCCTAATACCAGCGCTCCCACCAGCCCGGCGACGCCGGCGTTCACGTGCACCACCGTGCCGCCGGCGAAGTCCTTGGCCCCCAGGTCCGCGAGCCAGCCGCCGCCCCATACCATGTGGGCGATGGGGACGTAGCAGAAGAAGAGCCACAGGCCCATGAACCAGAGCACGGCGGAGAACTTGATGCGCTCGGCGAAGGCCCCGACGATGAGAGCCGGCGTGATAGCGGCGAAGGTCATCTGGAACGTGGCGAATACGTATTCCGGGATCACGCCGCTCAAGGTCTCGGGGGAGATGCCCGTCATAAAGGCTTTGGAAAAGCCGCCGATCACCTTGTTGAGGACGCCTGCCCCCTGGGTAAAGGCCAGGCTGTAGGCGAAAAGGGCCCACAGCACCGACACCAGAGAGAAGGTGATGAACACCTGCATCAGGATGGAGAGGGCGTTCTTGGCGCGCACCAGGCCGCCGTAGAAGAGCGCCAGCCCGGGGATGGTCATCATGATGACCAGTACTGTGGCCGTGATCATCCAGGCAGTGCTGCCCGAGTCGAGGGTGGGCTTCTTCTCCTCGGCGGCCGCCGGAGCGGGTGCCGCAGCGGGGGCGGTCTCGGGTTGGGCGATGGCGGGAGCACCGGACCCTTCCGTGCTCTGCTGAGCGAGGCTGGGCGCCGCCACCCCCAAGCAGGCGCATAGGGCGAAGAGGGCGATGAGTCGCTTCATGGCGTTCTCCTACAGGGCGTCCGCGCCGGTCTCGCCGGTGCGGATGCGGATGACTTGCTCCAGGTCGAAGACGAAGATCTTGCCGTCGCCGATTTTGCCGGTGCTGGCCGATTTCTCGATGGCCTCGATCACCTGGTCAAGCAGCTCGGACTTGATGGCGACTTCCACTTTCACCTTGGGCAGGAAGTCCACCACGTACTCCGCACCCCGATAGAGCTCGGTGTGCCCTTTCTGCCGCCCGAAGCCCTTGACCTCGGTCACGGTAATGCCCTGGACGCCGATGGCGGACAGGGCTTCTCGCACCTCGTCGAGTTTGAATGGCTTGATGATGGCCGTTACGAATTTCATGGGATCCCCCCAGCGGGTTGCGATGACGGATGAGCCGTAGGCGGGCCTTGCTCAGAAAAACTTTTGCACGTACACGACGAACTGGCTGTCGCCGATATTTTTGCCGTTGATGGTGTAGCCGGCGTCGTTGGCGTTGGTATCGGTGTAGTACGCGCCGAC
>FWWM01000413.1_pt1 | contig 142446 bp, 126 predicted proteins | sample 2228351 | NCBI WGS metagenome assembly FWWM01 (sample SAMEA103939774, study PRJEB20133) | metagenome
CCATTTGTTCTTGCATTTTGGAATTCTTTTCCGGCATACACACCGGCACAGGCTCTTCGCCGGTGGGATGGAGCACACACAGGTCCTATGGGTGAAAGACATGGTCTCGCAGTTCTCCTCCACAATGTGAGAAGACATAATGTCCCCATAGTTTTGCTCGATCTAAGCAATCCTGTTTCCCTCTCAGCGCTGGATTTTATCGGAGGCTATTCACTCGTTAAGGAATTGGTCGACCTGAATCTTGTTACCCTGGCCGATCCACTCCCTGGATCACCTTCCTACCCAATATTTCCATATGGTTTGCCCGAATGGGCAGGCCGGTATGCCTTATCGGAAGTCAAAGAGGTTAAATCCAGATTCGCCCTTCGGTCGGGGCGAATCGCATACACCCCACGGGCACCGGTTGGCGATTTATCACAGTATGCTGTCATTTTTGCCAGGATTCCCCAACAATCAAGCACATATTGGAATCGGTCCCGGGTATTGCCTGTCCCCGATCAGATCTCGGTGGTATCCCAGGCGACCACAGAAGGATTATCCAAGAGCGTCCGCCAGGTACTCCTCCAGAATGCAATCGATAATTCCAATACCAGGGGAAAGAAAAAAATCCTATTAATCATGGGGGGAAGCCTGATAGATAGCAACTTCGGGGAACCTCGCGCAAGCGATGCTTCTCTGGCATATATCAATTCACACCCCTGGATGGAAGCTCTCGAGGAAGAAGATTTGTTATCGCTTCCGCCGGAAACTGTGCCCATGTTGCTCCCAGGTTATACGAACCAGGTAGACGTCTCTGGCTTCTCACCATCCCCGCAGCTTATGAAAATCACTTCACCTGAAAATGAACCATCGAACCCGCTCAATCGCGCGACTTGGGAGAGCGCTATGGCAGTTTATGAACCCCTTCCTCCCGAACCTAGAAACCTTTCAAGCCTGAGATCGAATTATAGCGGTCAGGTCGGATATTCTATGTATGCCGCTGAGTGGGCAGATAACCCCCTCCCCAGAGACAATTGCCATATTGATCCAAATGCAGATGGTTTTCCAGATTGCGCCAACGCCAACCAAAAATTGCTCTCGCAAATTGGTATTTCAGGGGGCAGAATGATTTCACTGGTCTACCTCGATGACAATGGTGCCCATCAGATCATAGCTCCATCGACAAATTTTATTATCGGTCTCACCGATCCAGGCTCCTGGGTTCTCGATGCTGGTGAAGGTGCCGACAGTGCCGGTTTCCTGGGCGCTTTTTTCGATCAAACCCTGCCTTGGGAACCATATTACCCTTCATCCTATACAGGTAGCATAAACCTGACCAAGGACGATCAGAGACTCGCCAAAAACTTTACCTTAAAGAACAACGGAGTTCATGTCAGCATACGCACACTTGATGAAAAAACCATTCTGATTCCATTAGCGCTAGATCCGTGGGAAAGATATTCCCCAGGCTGGGGTTCCCGCTATCATAAGGAAATAATCCCCAATGGGATTGCCTGGTTTATAGATGGTGGACCACGGGTCGAAATACAATCTGATCATCCAATTGTATTTCATTCATTCATCGATGAATTTCCATACATAATCAATCAGGAGAATCCAAATCGTCCCTACCTTCCCGGTCATTACCTTCCTTTTCCAATGGCAGTGGCACAAATCGAGGGTTCAGGCATCATCAACATAGATTTAACCATCAAATAATGACGACATGATTGGTCATCTCGCATTCAGACATCCCATATATCTCGTATATGATAAAATCGATAATCTGTCCCTTTATTATCTAATTAGAACTCTTCAACCTACCTGGAGGTGATCATGCTGCCACCCGTTGAAATCTTGCAGGCAAAGGAATCGGCTAAAGCTATGCTCTTGGCAAAACCCAATGTCGTCGGTGTAGGGGTTGGTTATCAATATAAAAAAGGAATTCAAACGGGTGAGCTTGGCATCATTGTGCTGGTCAGGCGAAAACTTCCCACCACGGCGCTCACTTCCCAGGAATTGATCCCACAGCAGGTAAATCGGATCGATGTGGATGTCATAGAGGTTGGTGAGATCAGAGCGTTGCAATCCCGGACCGATCGCTGGCGTCCTGCTCCAGGAGGAGTCAGCATTGGACATTATAAGATCACTGCCGGGACATTCGGAGCAGTTGTTAAAGACAGGTCCTCTGGTGAGCGTCTGATACTCTCCAATAATCATGTCCTGGCAAACAGCAACCAGGCTTCACCAGGTGATCCGATCCTTCAACCGGGACCTATAGATGGGGGCTCCACTTCCAGCGATACCATCGCCACCCTGCTTCGTTTTTGTCCGATTGAATTTTCGAGCGCGCCTGGTGTTTGTAACATAGCCAATACATATGCCGAGATCGGTAATGCTATCGCGAGTATCATCGGTTCAAAACATCGCGTGAGCACTTTCCAATCAAATCCCCAGGCTGTCAATACCGTTGACGCTGCGGTTGCTCGTCCTTCCAATGAGGCAGATATTCTGGATGAAATCCTCGAGATCGGTAAAGTCGAGGGGACAGTTGAGGCGACATTGGGGATGAACGTCAGGAAATCCGGCAGGACTACCGGCTTTACCACCGGTCAGATTACCATCATCAACGCAACTGTTGATGTAAGTTATGGGAGCGGACGTGTGGCTCGATTTGAGAATCAGTTAGTCAGTGGTCCCATGTCACAAGGCGGTGATTCGGGATCCCTTTTAGTTGCAGGAGATTCCCTTAAAGCTGTAGGATTGTTGTTCGCCGGTTCAAATCAAACCACTATCTTCAATCCAATTCAGGCTGTACTGGAGTGTTTGGAGATCACGATTTGATGAATTCCGAAGATTCAAATACCGAACTAGCCACAAAGCGTATCCTGGAAGTAAAGCAGGCGCATGAAGAGGAAATCCTCTCGAAGGCTAACGTTGTTGGAGTAGGGGTCGGTTTTCGTCAAGTGAACGGTCAACTGACCAGTACTCCTGCCCTGGTTGTTATGGTATCGAAGAAAAAACCACCCCATGAGTTAGATCCAAAGGATCTTCTCCCTTCATCTATCGATGGTGTCCAGATTGATGTGCAAGAAGTTGGCGAGATCACTATTCACTCATGAATCTCGGAGGATTGATCAATGAGAATGAATGCCCTTCTGGCGGAGTTCATAGGAACGTTTGCGCTTGTCTTTATCGGCGCTGGGGCGGTCGCCCTGCAGGTAGGGGGTCTCGTGGGGATTGCCCTGGCGCATGGGTTGACTTTACTGGCCATCGCAGCTTCCTTTGGGCATATTTCTGGAGCCCACATCAACCCGGCAGTCACAATCGCGGTCTGGTTGAGCAGAGGGATCGGCACCATGACTGCTATTCTGTATATCGTGGTTCAATTGTTAGGCGGCGTTGCAGCCAGTTACGTCCTCCTTTACATCCTGGGTGGAACGCTCAATGGGCTTGGTGCCACCACACTCGCCTCCGGCACAAGTCCAATTCAAGGGCTCGCCCTGGAAGCTATCCTCACTTTCTTCCTGGCTAATACTGTTCTTAATACCGCTTTGAGTGGTAAAGGCAGAAGCCTTGCACCAGTGGCGATCGGTCTGACATTGACATTATGCATATTGATGGGAGGACCCCTCACAGGAGGTTCTCTAAATCCGGCACGGACACTCGGACCTGCGGTTGCCACCGGTAACTATGTTAACCTTTCAACTTACTTGATTGGTCAGGTTGCCGGAGGAATTGCCGCCGCTTTTCTGTATCTTGGTTTCTTTAAACCGAGCAGATGATCTAACCATTGGGACCTTAGGATAGATCTTCTTGCAAGTTAGCATGATTTCCGGTATGCTATTGGCAGCATAGATAGAATCTGACAGGATTTGAGATTGCAGCGCTATTATTACGCTTTTTTTCTGCTCAGCCTGATGCTGGTCGGATGTACAGGTGCTGTGCAGATGTTTCCAACCGTTACGAGCACACCAACCCGGACTTTAATCACTCGTAACGTAGCGACACGGACCCCGACATCCACTGTGGATACCGGATTGTCGGACGCGCCAACGAATACCCCATCACCAAATATCGTTCCCTCATCGACTCCGCTCAGCACAGCGAAAATATTTATCAGATTGGGAGAGTACATAATGTTCTCCGAAGAAGGCTTCGCCTTTCGCCCAATCGTTGGTTTCGATCTGCGAAACAATGGATCTCAAATTACCTTAGAGAGCGATGATGGGGGAATTCTCATCACTTTTTTCAGCTCGAACCCTCCTCGCGTTGGTGACCTGGATAAGATTTTGACGAGATTCCTCGATATTTTTTCCAACGTCTTAGAAGATTTCGAATATGACGGTTTCGAGCCCTACACGATCGATGGCAATACTGGCCTGGCAGCTGAGATCTCCGGAATCTATCAAGAAAACCGGGTTCGAGGGCAGGTTGTGATCGTTGCTCCCTCCGATCGACAGCTATTTTACGCCATTGCATTAAGTGAAGACGATCCCTTAATGGATGGCTGGGAAACCGAAGGAAGGCAAGCCTTCGAAACTGTATCAGAGACTATCTATTTCTTCACACCCCAGCCTACATCATCTGGTCAATGACCTAGATCAATATCCGGATAAATACACAAGCGTCCTTATCAGGACTCACCCGCTCGAACCCGTAGATTTCTGAGATGATGAATTACTCGGATTATCCTCCCCAGGTTGTTGGAGATATTGCCCGCGTCAGGCGCCGCATTGCTGCAAGTAACCTCCCGGCAAAAATTACCGATCGAAATCTGCTCATTGGAACATGGAATATCCGTTCTTTCGGAGGTCTCTATACAGATTGGGAGGAGAATTCGGGTTCTCCGAAACGGAATCTGCGAGCGCTGGCCATCATTGCAGAAATCATCAGCCATTTGGATGTTGTTGCCATTCAGGAGGTTCGACAGGAAACCACTGCCATCAGATATCTCCAACAGAATTTCTTGGGACAGAATTGGGGGTTAATTCTGAGTGACGTGACCGCTGGCCCCTGTGGGAACGCTGAGAGACTTGCATTCCTATATGATAAACGCCGGGTTTCTCCTTCTGGTCTGGCAGGTGAAATCGTCCTTCCTCCAACCTCTGCTGGTGATCCATCTCAACAATTTTGCCGAACTCCCTATCTGGTCGGATTCCAGGCCAGAGAGGATCATTTCACTCTATTGACCGCTCATATCAACTATGGCCAAAGCCCTCAAGACCGACTTCCAGAGCTCCTAGCCCTTGCAAACTATACAGCCAAAGAGATAAGAGATAGATCCATCGCACCCGCTTCTGAGGAAAGGAATTTGATTGTCCTCGGTGATATGAATATCGATCGTCGGGGTGAGAACCCCCTCTTTGACGCTTTCGTCTCGACAGGATTATTCGTACCACAACAGATCACCTCCCTTAAAACCACATATAACACTGAACCCAAGCATTATGATCAGATCGGATGGTTCATGGATCAAAAATCAACGTTGCGATTCAATGATCGAGCTGGCATCATCGACTTTTCCGGGGCAGTGTTCCAGGAGATGAGCAACTTCCTGATGTCTTTCCGCGTTTCAGATCATTTCCCGCTGTGGGTCGAATTCGATCTCGATCACAGCAGTGAGCAAATGGGTAAAGCGATCGGACTGAGCGAGATCGAGCTGGCAATGCCAGATCCCCTGAGCATCATCCCGGATTAGGCCTTTGGAGAATCTCAATTTAATATTCACCATCAACCTGAAAGGAGAATAAAACATGCCAATCTATATCCTCCTGAGCACAACCACCGATGAGGGTGCCGAAACTATAAAAATGAGACCCGACCGTATCAAAGAAGTCAACCAGGAACTGGAAGCCATGGGAGTCAAAGTCCTGGCGCAATATGCTGTGCTGGGACCTTATGATTTCGTCAATATCGTCGAAGGACCAGACACCGCAACCATGCTGCGTGTGGCCGTCGAGATGGGCTCTCGCGGCAGTGTCAGGATCATGACTTTACCTGCTGTTCCCATCGATGAGTTCATCGCCAGTCTTAAAGACTGAGTGCTAATCTTGATATAGTTTTAGGCGCATAATGGCCTCATAAACGGCCGGAGGGAGATAATACCTGACCGGCCTGCCTGTTCGGATTCTTTCTCGCAAATCTATCGAGGAGATATCGAGGCTGGGTGCATCCACAAACTTGACCTTCCTCATCAGGCCGGGCAGGATCGCTTCGAGGGTTATCAAGTCCAGGTTCTCACCCGGGCGATGCATCACCCCTAATTCAGAACAAATCTGCAAAAAGATCCGAGGTTCTTTCCACTCTGGTAAGTCACCCAGCGAATCGCCCCCCATGAGATATATTATCTCCGAACCAGGGTTCTTCTCTGCCAGTATTCGAACTGTTTCATAAGCATAATGCGGGGGGAGTCTGTCGATCTCAACGGTCGATATGCTGAAATATGGATTGTCCACGATAGCTGCTTCGACTAACGCCAGCCTTTGCTGCCAGGGAGAGATTTCCCGTCCACTTTTGTGCGGAGGATAAGGGGTCAATACCCATAGCACCTGATCCAATCGCAATTGATAGCGTGCTTCATCTGCCAGAATCAGATGTGCCCAATGGGGAGGATCGAACGTGCCTCCGAAAACACCCAGCCGCATGATTCATTCTCTCCATTCCAGTTCGTGATCCCCAATAAAAACAGTGTCACCATCTTTCACGCCTGCCTCCCGCAGAGCTTCCTCAATCCCTAGAGTATTCAATATCTTTTGAAAACGGCGAACCGATTGATCATATTCCCAATACGTCATGGCTGCGGCACGTTCGATCGCTTCACCCACCACTCTCCAACCCCGAGGTTCTCTGGAGATGCGGAAATCCTTCGGGTCCGTTTCCAACCGATAAACCGGCATCGCAACAGGTGAGACTGGTTTTGGCAGGGACATCAGGATTCGAGCAACCATCTTTAGCAAACTATCGAGATTTTCACCAGACAAGGCTGAGACAGCGATCAGGTGTTCTTTTCCAATCCCTCTGGCGCGGAGCTCTTGTTCACATCCTGGCCAGCGCTCCCTGACTTCAGGAATGTCGATCTTGTTGAAAGCAACGACCTGCGGTTTTGATCTCAGCTCAGGATCGAACAACGCCAGTTCGCTATTGATTTGAGCATAATCGAGCACTGGATCTTCTGACAGTCCATCCAGCAGATGGATCAACACACGTGTTCGTTGGATGTGACGCAAGAATTCATGACCTAACCCCACCCCAGAATGTGCACCTTCAATCAAGCCCGGGATATCGGCCAGGATCAATTCGGTATTTTCATCTAACTTTGCAACGCCAAGATTTGGTTCCACTGTAGTAAAGGGATAAGGGGCGATTTTAGGTTTGGCGTTGGTTACTGCTGCCAGGAGTGTCGATTTTCCCGCATTGGGGACACCGACAATACCAATATCTGCAATGAGGCGTAACTCCAACCGCAGCTTCCTGGACCTGCCTGGTTCACCTCTCTCGGCAATTCGCGGCGTCTGATTCCTTGCAGTGGCAAATCTGGCATTGCCTCGACCTCCCCTCCCGCCCTGGCAGACAACCAATCGCTGACCAGGCTCAACCAAATCGCCCAGCACCTCACCGGTTTCATCATCATAAACTACCGTCCCTGGCGGGACGGGTATGATCAAATCCTCACCTGATCGTCCGCTCTGATTGTTTCCTCCTCCAGCTTTGCCATCCTCGGCTTTGAAGATTCTTTTATGCTGAAAATAAGCCAACGTATTCATGGTTGGTTGAACCTTTAGAATTACATCTCCGCCTCGACCGCCATCCCCACCATCAGGTCCGCCATATGGGACATATTTTTCCCGGCGAAAATGAACAGCCCCGTCTCCCCCTTTTCCTGATGTAACCTGAATGCGAGCTTCATCGAAAAACATATGGATTTTCAGTTCACCGACGTCTTGGAATATTTCCCTTGTCTATATAATCCATGATGGTAGTTTAGCGAAAGCGATTATAACATTCGCGAAATCGATCAAACCGGATAAGTGGAATTATCACGCAAATGAGCTTTTTGTGAACTTCTTGTGGATGTTTGCACAATAAGATGATTTATGGTTAAATTCACTCCTCTCAAGATATAATCTAATCGCCGAGGAGGGCATATGGAAACCAAGACCATCCCTGATATTGTGGTAGGCCGTCTGCCGATATATCTGCGCGCTCTGCAGCGCATGCTGGAAGAGGGTCGGCGGGTCACTTCGTCTCAAGAGCTAGGCGAGCGACTGGGGATATCTGCCGCCCAAATCCGAAAAGATCTTTCGCAATTCGGTGAGTTTGGAAAACAGGGAACGGGTTATGACATCGATTATCTCACCGAACAAATCAGCGCCATCCTGAAGGTGGACCGCATCTGGGATGTTGTAGTCATCGGTGCCGGAGACATCGGCTCGGCGATTGCACGATATCAAGGTTTTGCGAATCGCGGATTTCGTGTTGCGATGATATTCGATAACGATCCGAAGAAGATCGGTACGGAAGCTGGTCCATTTATAGTGAAAGACAGCCAGACCATGCGCGAGGAGATTCAAAAAGCTGGGATTCAAATTGCAATGATCGCGGTTCCCAGCGCGCAGGCGCAATCTGTGGCTGATGTACTGGTCGAGGCGGGAATAAGAGCGATACTCAATTATGCTCCCATCAGTATCAATGTACCCGAAGGCGTCCACGTTCAATATATTGATCCTGTCATTCACCTTCAAAGGATGACATATTACCTGTAAGTGAACAAGCCAGCCATCACGGCTGGCTTTTGAAGCATACTTACCTGCCTGATCTTACACAGGCGGCAGGTTACGTCGGATTTTTGGAAATATGTTTGGATCGAGCGCAATAGCTGCCCCTTCTGCAATACAGCTAAGCGGGTTGTCAACCAGATAAGCCGGAACTCCCAAATCCCTGGTCATCAACCGATCCATCCCCGGCAACAAAGCGCCACCCCCGCATAACGCAACACCGCGATCAATTATGTCCGAAACGAGCTCTGGAGGTGTCTTTTCCAGGACGCGCCGGGCAACCTCCACGAAATCGTTCAATGTCTCAGCCATGGCTTCCTGGACATCATCGTTCGTGATTGTCAATGGTTTCGGCAACCCGGAGACCTGATCTTGTGCCTGGATCTCGATGGCTTTTTCCTCTTGCTCGCGAATAGCACTACCTATGGTAAGTTTGATCTGCTCAGCTGTAGGTTGACCGATTATCAAGCCATACTTTCTTCTAATGTAAGTGATGATGGCTTCGTCCAGTTCAAATCCACCCACACGGATCGACTCGGCAGCCACAATCCCATACATGGCAAGGACCGCCGCCTGAGTGGTACCTCCCCCCATGCACAGCACCATATTTCCAGTGGGGGTTCCGATAGGCAGGTCGATGCCCAGCGCAGCAGCTAGGGGTTGTTGAATCAGGTAAGCCTCCCGCGTCCCGGCTTGAAGGACAGCTTCGTGCACTGCCCGGCTTTCTACATTGGTCACACCAAATGGCACTGAGATCATCGCCCGCGGCCTGAAAAATTTACTCGAACCAGCCACCTTCTTGATGAGATATTCAAGAATTTTCTCTGTGATCTCATAATCGTCGATCACACCGTCTTTCATCGGCCGGGCCACTTCGATCGTCTCTGGAACGCGACCATACATTCGCCGCGCTTCATCACCGATCGATACGATTTTCTGCTCATCGACCGCAATGGCGACGATGGTTGGCTCCTCCAAAACCAGTTTTTTCCCCGTGGCAATCCTGGTAAAGTAAGTGCCCAGGTCGATTCCAAGGTCTTTAGAGAACACTGACATACTTATTCGATCTCATCTGAAGCGATTGGAGATCTTCCTGCCGCCTGCGCCTTTCGAAACCTCCTAACTGCTTCGAGACGCAAATTAGAACGTCGCAGGGCAGCTTCGAGGCGAAGATAGGCATCCGTATCTGGCGGAGGACCTTCTTTCAATAATGCTTCTGCCCTTCGCCGGGCAGCCTCGGCCCTGGCTACATCGATCTCCTCGACGTTCTCCGCGCTGTCTGCCAGCACCGTGATCAAATCTGGTTGAACTTCGATGATCCCCCCAGCCACTGTGAAGACCTCCTCTTTGCCTTTCGATCTCACTTTCAAGATGCCGTATTTCAATGTCGATAACAGCGGTGCATGATTCGGAAGGATGCCCATCTCTCCGGCTGTTCCAGGGACAACAACGATATCTGCATCGCCTTCCCAAACCATTCGATCTTGCGAGACGATTTCACAACGAATTGGCATCGCGCCCCCCTATTTGCTAAGACGTTCCGCTTTTTCAACAGCTTCGTCGATGGTTCCCACCATCATGAACGCCTGCTCCGGGAGGTCGTCATGTTTGCCATCGAGGATCTCACGGAAGCCACGCACAGTTTCCTTCAACGGGACATACCGTCCCTCAAGACCGGTGAACTGCTGGGCAACGAACATGGGCTGAGAGAAGAACCGCTCAATTTTTCGCGCTCTAGAGACGATCAGCTTGTCATCTTCACTCAATTCGTCCACCCCCAGGATCGCGATGATGTCCTGTAGATCCTTATAGCGTTGCAGAACCTGCTGTACCTCCCGCGCGGTGGTATAGTGATCCTCGCCGACAATCATCGGGTCGAGGATACGCGAGGTAGATGCCAGGGGATCAACCGCTGGGTAGATCCCTTTCTCCACGATTGATCTTTCCAGCGCAATGGTCGCATCGAGGTGTGTAAAGGTCGCAACCGGAGCGGGGTCCGAATAATCGTCAGCCGGCACATAAACTGCCTGCATGGATGTGATCGAGCCATGGCGCGTTGACGTAATTCGTTCCTGAAGCTCTCCCATCTCAGTCGCCAGGGTCGGCTGATAACCAACCGCAGATGGCATGCGGCCAAGCAACGCTGACACCTCCGATCCAGACATGCTGAAGCGGAAGATATTATCGATAAAGAGGAGAACATCCCGTCCTTGATCACGGAAATATTCAGCCATGGAGAGCGCAGTCAGAGCAACTCTTAACCGCACTCCGCTTGGTTCGTTCATCTGACCAAAAACCATGACCGTGTCTTTAATTACTCCGGACTCCAGCATCTCCCGATAGAGCTGCGTGCCCTCGCGTGTTCTTTCACCAACACCAGCGAAGACAGAATTTCCTTGATGAACAGTGGCGATCGATCGGATCAACTCCATAATAATGATGGTCTTGCCTACGCCTGCACCGCCGAATATCCCAGTCTTACCACCTTTTGTGAAAGGTGCGATGAGATCGATCACCTTCAAACCGGTTTCAAAGACCTCAACACGGGTTGATTGCTCGGCGAATTCTGGCGCGGGACGGTGGATCGGATAATATAGATCTGCTTTGACATCACCTTTCTCATCGATCGGTCGACCTAAGACATTGAATACCCGCCCCAATGTGACCGGACCGACCGGCACTCTGATCGGCGCTCCGGTAGCTCGAGCTGGTACGCCGCGTTGTAATCCATCTGTCGAATCCATCGCAATACATCGCACCCAGTTATCACCCATATGCTTCTGGACTTCCAGAATGAGAGGAGCACCTCCATCACGAGGAACTTCGACTGCGTCGTATATTTCCGGTAACACTTCGCTTGGAAATTCAACGTCAACGACGCCGCCCAATACCTGTACAACCCTTCCCATTACATCCGCCATTTGTCCTCCAACTGTTCTGATAAATTGAAGAATTGCTTCTATCCGATTACAATCCTTGACCTCGAGATTATCGAGTGGATTTCGTCAGCGCTTCAGCGCCTCCGGCAATGTCCAACATTTCGTTTGTTATTCCTTGCTGACGGGCTTTGTTGTACTGGAGTTGTAGCCCAGCAGCCAGCTCTGTGGCACTGTCTGTGGCATTCTTCATCGCCACCATGCGGGCTGCATGTTCACTTGCCAGGGACTCCAGGATGGCATGATAGACCTGGAGCGCTGTAAAGCGTGGCACGATCTCGTCCAGGATTTCTGCCTCGCCAGGCTCATAAATATATGAGGCCGCAGCTTTGCGTTCCAATTGGGCAAATTCAACCACACGCTTTTCAGGAGCACTCACTTCCAGAGGAAGCAATTTTTGCATTGTCGGTATTTGTTTCACCATGTTGATGAAATCCGTGTAAACAAGATAGACTTCATCACTCCTGCCACTGAGAAATTCGTCGACTGCCAGGCGACCGATCGCGGAGACATCCGCAAAAGATGGCGCAGCAGGAAGGTGACTGAACTCAGCAATGATCTCCTTTCTTCGGCGCGCCATCAGATCACGTCCTTTTCTGCCCACCGTAATATAGCGAACTGGCACGGGATATTCATGAAAATTCTGAAGTGTGAACCGAACGATATTGGTCGTATAGGGCCCTGCCAATCCACGATCGCCGGTGACCAGTACAACCAGCACAGATTTGATCTCTTCACGTCTTGTGAGCAAAGGATGCAGGCTCTCCCGACCAGGTTGCCCGGCGATGTGGGTTAACACCTGCCATGCTTTCGTTGCGTATGGGCGCGTGTTGAGTACAGCCTGCATGGCTTTTCGAACCTTACTGGCACTGACAGCCTGTAACGCTCGTGTCACTTGAGCGATATTCTTTACACTGCGTATTCTGAGCCTTACCTCACGCGCGGTCGCCATAATTATCGCCAGCCTGTATTGAAGTTCTGAATCGCTGTGTGCAACGCTTCTTGGATTTCATCCGTAATACGTTTCTTCTCAGCGATATCTCGACCGATCTCGGGATGTGTGGTCTCGAAATAGCGAACAAGATCAGCTTCCCAGGCTTTCATCCTTTCCAACGGGATGTTATCTGCATAACCGTTCGTCCCAGCGAACAAGACGATGACCTGATTCTCGAACGACATGGGTGCGTACTGCGGTTGTTTAAGGATTTCTTGCAGGTGCTGACCGCGATTGAGCTGTGCCTGTGTGGCTTTATCCAGATCAGATCCGAACTGGGCAAAGGCAGCCAACTCACGAAACGCCGCCATATCCAAACGCAATCGTCCTGCCACCTGACGCATCGCTCGATATTGCGCATCCCCTCCGACACGCGAAACCGAAAGGCCGACATTGATCGCCGGTCTAATCCCCGCGTAAAAAAGATTCGACTCCAGGTAAATCTGCCCATCAGTAATAGAAATCACGTTCGTGGGAATATATGCAGAGACATCGCCCAGGAGCGTTTCGATGATCGGCAGGGCAGTCAGCGATCCGCCAGAACCCTTTACTTTTACCACTTTATATTTTTCCGAATCCGGCATCTTTTCCAGGGCGCTTTTCGCTTCATGAAGGGCGATCGGCCCACCATATACTTTTCCATTAACTGCAGCCGTTTCTTCGGCTAGACCCTCCTCATGGTCAATTGGTACAATCACATATTTGTCAGCCAGACGTGCTGCCCGTTCGAGCAATCTGGAATGCAGGTAAAAAACATCCCCAGGATATGCTTCGCGCCCGGGGGGACGCCTCAGCAATAAAGACACCTGCCGATAAGCCCAGGCATGCTTGGAGAGATCATCGTACACCACCAACGCATCTCTCCCACTCTCCATGAATTCCTCGCCCATCGCACAGCCAGCATAAGGAGCAATATATTGAAGTGCAGCTGGTTCATCGGCGGATGCAACTACGACAATGGTGTAATCCATGGCTCCATAGCGGGTCAAAATATCGACGGTGCGGGCTATCCCAGCTTTTTTCTGTCCAATGGCGACATAGATGCACAACAGGTCTTTGCCCTTCTGATTGATGATTGTATCGATCGCGATGGCAGTTTTTCCGGTCTGTCGGTCACCGATGATCAGCTCACGCTGGCCCCGCCCAATGGGTGTCATGGCATCGATCGCTTTCAAACCAGTCAAAACTGGTGTATCCACATCTTTACGCGCGACCACGCCCGGCGCGATCCTTTCAATTGGTCGGTATCTTTCGGTCTTGATGGGTCCTTTTCCGTCAATCGGCTGACCCAACGCATTGACAACTCTTCCGATCAACGCATCACCCACCGGTACCGATGCAATCCGTCCTGTCGATCGAACCGTCATCCCTTCTTCGATGCCAGCATAATCACCCATGATGATGACACCGACGCTCTTCTCCTCCAGGTTGAAGGCAATTCCATAGACACCATTGGCAAATTGAACCAGTTCCTGGGCGCGCACGGAAGCCAGACCGTTGACCCGGGCGATACCATCTCCGGCTTCGATGACATTGCCAATATCGCTGACGCCAAACGTAGGCTGAAATTTTTCGATTTGCCGTTGAAAATCTGAAGTTAATTCCTTGATTAAATCAGTCATCTTGCCTCCATTGCCACCTATTCTGTTAAATTTTCAACTGTCGGTGCATCAAGCTTCTTAACCACCTCAATCAGCAACTTCACTGCATTGTCATAATCCTCACGGTGGATGATAGAGCTGTGTGAGTGGATGTGCCGGGCGGCGACACCGATCACGACCGTTGGGACACCTGTATTATGAAGGTGGATGGCAGCTCCATCGGTTGCACCACCCTCGACATACGAAATCTGTACCGGGATCTCCAAGGATTTGGCTGTCTCGAGCATTAGGTCGCGTAATTTTAGATTAGGGATCATTCTGGCATCGTATATCAATACAGTTGGGCCTTTTCCCAATTTAACAGCTGATTCTTCAGGCTTGATGCCTGGGACATCCCCTGCAATATCTGATTCGAGAATGATCGCTACATCGGGATCTACAGCCCGAACGGAGGTTGTCGCCCCGCGTACACCGACCTCTTCCATGACCGTCGCCACACCATAGACAGTATTAGGATGCTTATCTTTCTTCAGCCCTTCCAATGTTGAGATCATCAATGCAGTCCCCACCCGGTCATCAAACGCCTTCGAGAGATAAGTACGACCAGTAGCCAATGGCACAAAATCCGCTCGGGGAATGATCGGATCGCCTGGTTTTACACCAGCTACTTCGACTTCCTCCTGGCTTGTGGCTCCGATATCGATATACATATCTTGTTTCTTGACGACCTTGTCTCGTTGGTCTGCTGGCACCAAATGCGGTGGCTTCGCGCCGATCACACCGACAACATCCCCTTTGGCTGTCTTGATTACCACCCGCTGCCCAAGTAAGACCTGGTCGAACCAACCCCCCAAAGGTAAAAAGTGAACGAAACCTTCTTTAGTGATGTGTTTAACCATGAATCCGATCTCATCCATGTGGCCGGCAAGCATGACCTTTGGAGATTCGGATTCACCGGCTATTTTGCAAATTACGCTGCCTATTTTATCTTGAGTGATCTCTCCCAATGGTTCTAGATATTTTCTGACGACCTGCCTGACCGGAGCTTCATACCCAGGTACTCCATGCGCCTCGGTAAGCTCTTTCAACATATCAAGGGTTTTATCGTTCATGATGAAAGTGAATTCCTCTCATATCAGAATATCCAGACTGAACATATAGTTACCCGATCCGGGCACAATAAGATAAGAACATATCAAGATATTTTCATTAACCATCAGGTTTTATCAACCTGGATAAAGCGGACAAATGATAACTGAAACCGCGTTCATTGTCCAGTTATTCACAATCTGTTATCCATCCTCGCCACCAGATACTTTCTCTGGCCAGTGCGCCTTCGCATCCCGGCCCAGCTCACGCGAACGCTCGTATGCAGCCCAAATCGCCCGTGAGATGGCCGTCCGAAAACCAGCTTTTTCGAGATAATAAAGGGCTGCTGCTGAAGTTCCTCCCGGGGATGTCACCTGATTTCGTAAATGCGCAAGGTGAACGGGATTTTCCGCCCGGGTATAATAATCCACTGAACCGCGTACCGTCTGGGCAACCAGCTGCTCTGCAACCCGGCGGGGAAAACCCAGGTGGACACCCGCGTCGACCATGGCTTCCATGAATAAGAACACATAAGCCGGTCCAGTTCCCGAGAGTGCAGTCGCCATGTTCAGGTAGGTCTCCTCATCCATGAAAATTTCCTGACCAAGAGCAGCCAGGATCTGGCGCGCCATCTCTTTTTGATCGGAGGTCACAGCTGGAGAGGCCGTCCAAACCGTGATCCCTTCACCGATTTGAGCTGGCGTGTTCGGCATCGAGCGCACAACCGCATCATGCTCAAGGATACCAGCTATCTTGGCAATTGGCGCCCCAGCGACAATAGAAAGGACCAGAGCATGCGGCTGGATCGCACCTCTCATCCCGGCAAGAACGGCATCCAGACGTTGTGGCTTAACCGAAAGCACCACAATATCTGCCATTTGCGCAGCTGCAGCGTTATCTGTACATCCTAGGATACCATACCGTGTCTTGAGCTCCTCTACTCGCTCCACACGCGGACCGGCTGCAATAATTCTTTCAGCGTGGGCTACCCCCTGCCGGATCAAACCCGCAATCATGGCTTCCGCCATAACTCCTGGTCCGATAAAGGCGATTTTTTGATTTTCAAACAATGTCCACCTCCATTATCAATCCGAAAGAATATTCAAGAAAAATACGCCAGCGCAATGCGCAGGCGTTCCTCGATATCATCGGGGGCATCGTGTGGGATCGATTGGAGCGCAGCTTGAGCCTCGACGACGCTGTAACCTAAGGTAATTAATGCGCTCAAGACTTCACTATCAACTTCACTCATCACAGCGATTGGTTCCAACCCCTCTTCCGCTGTGATCCGATCCTGGAGAGATAATAATATTTTCTGTGCGGTTTTTTTCCCGACTCCTGGCACCCGGCTGAAGATGTCAGCCTGTTCATTAAAGATCGCCCGTCGAATTGTCTCGGGAGTTAGAGAAGAAAGGATCGCTAATGCCAAACGAGGACCAACCCCATCCACACTGAGCAGCATCGTGAAAATTTCTCTTCCTTCCATCGAATCGAAACCGAACAACGTGATCGAATCCTGACGCAATACCAGGTGAGTGTACAGAAAAACCTGTTCCCCGATAGATATTCGATCCAGTAAGAGGGTTGGAACAAGCACTGCGAGACCAACCCCACCTACATCAACCACAATCCCTTGTCTGTCCTTACGCAAAATCGTGCCTGTTATAGAAGCGATCATTATCCTGGTTTAGACCTAGTTCTTCAAGAAAACAGTTGTTTCGAGGCAATGACATCTCATGTCCTTACTAATGTCCCGTCAGTGATCGCATCCTGGAGCTGTGCAAATGGCAGATTGCCACAGCAAGCGCATCAGCAGCATCATCGGGTTGAGGCATCTCAACGAGCCTCAGCAGCACTCGTACCATCTGCTGCACCTGAAGTTTCTCTGCGTTCCCATAACCGGCGACAGCCTGTTTGATCTCTAAAGGTGTATATTCTGACACCGGGATCTCACCCTGTGCCAGGGCCAGTAAAGCAACGCCGCGGGCTTGACCGACTGATAGAGCAGTTCTGACATTCCGGGCAAAAAACAACTTCTCCACCGCACCGCTATCAGGACGGTGGAGATCGATCAATTCGTTCAAACTCCGGTAGAGTTGCAAAAGTCGCCAAGCCATTGGGCGATCAGGGGGGGTCAAGATCGCTCCATAATCCACCAGGGACAGATCGCCAGATTCTTCCTCCTTAACAATCCCATACCCTGTCGTCGCTGTGCCAGGGTCAATACCTATTACCAGCATCTACGTTTCAGGCTGTCTCGAGCTCCGCAAGCGCTTCATCAGATATGAGCAGATTGGAATAGACGTTTTGGACATCATCCAGCTCTTCCAACGCTTCGATAATCCGCAATACCTGGGCGGCATCCGCAGGGTTGAGTTCAATCTCGTTCGTCGGGACCAAGCGTAGTTCAGCTTCTTCAGGTTTTATCCCTGCAGCTTCCAGGCGATCACTGATCTGCTTGAAATTATCCGTCGGAGCGATGATCTCAACCATCCCATCCTCAAAGATGACGTCATCCGCACCAGCTTCTACAGCCAGTTCCAGGACTTTGTCCTGATCGATTTCATCTTCCGGGAATGAGAAATAAGCCACACGGTTGAACTGCCAGCTGACAGAGCCCGTTTCACCCATACTTCCGCCGAATCGATTCAAGATATGCCTGATCTCTGCAACTGCGCGGTTGCGGTTATCCGTAACGCACTCGATAATCAGTGCGATCCCGTGCGGTGCATATCCCTCATAGAAGACCTCTTCGAGTGCTGCACTTCCGTCCTTTCCTTCACCTGTCCCCCGTTGGATCGCCCTCTCGATATTTTCCTTGGGCATGTTATTAGACCGAGCCTTATCGATCGCAAGGCGTAACCGGACATTGGTTTCGGGATCTCCGCCACCTTGGCGAGCTGCTATCGAGATCTCGCGCGCCAGACGCGTGAAGAGTTGCCCGCGCTTGGCATCAGCTGCGCCTTTCTTGCGTTTAATGGTTGACCATTTCGAATGACCAGACATAACCGTTCTCCTGGGTTATTACCTGCTACTTGTGCTTAGGACATCTTTGTTATCCCATGCTTTTTGGGGAGTGATCATTATAGAGTTATCATTGAGGGATTTTGTTAAAGATGTGCCTTGTTTCGCCAGGATTATACCATGCAGCGGTTTCGTAAAAATGGCAGTGGGTCGCTTCGATTGCCCTCCTACCCGATAGTTTCTTCCCCCCGGATGAACGCCTCGGTCATCTCCCGCGCGACGCTGTCTCGAAATTGTTTTGGTGGTGTTTTCATGAGATACGCGGAAGGACCGATCAGTGGACCTGATAGACCTCGATCGAGGGCAAGTTTAGCACAGCGCACCGCGTCGATCATCACCCCAGCTGAATTGGGAGAATCCCAAACCTCGAGCTTGGCTTCCAAATTAAGCGGGACATCACCAAATGTTGTTCCCTCCATACGGATATAGCACCATTTGCGATCTGTCAACCAGGGGACGTAGTCACTGGGTCCGACATGGACATCGTCTGGATCGAGTTCATAGGGCAGCATACTCGTCACTGCACCGGTTTTCGAGATCTTCTTGGATTCGAGGCGCTCGCGCTCTAGCATGTTCAAGAAATCGGTATTCCCACCGAAATTGAGCTGATAAGTATGATCCACTCGCACTCCACGGTCTACAAACAAGCTTGTCAGGATACGATGCAAGATCGTCGCGCCAACCTGACTCTTCACATCATCTCCAATAATTGGAAGATTGCGTTCCTTGAAGCGCCGAGCCCAATATTCAGAGCTTGCAATGAAAACCGGGATCGCGTTGACAAACGCACAGCCTGCTTCCAAGACCTGCTCAACATACCATTTGGTTGCCATTTCAGAACCAACGGGAAGAAAATTGACAACCACATCCGTTTTGGTTTCTTTGAGAATTCCAACGATATCTGCGGTAGGGCCAGGTGCTTTCTTGACAATTTGTGAGAGGTACTTCCCCAACCCGTCGTGTGTCATACCTCGCGAGATAGGTACTCCCAGGTATGGGACATCAACAAATTTATAAGTGTTGTTCGGGAATGCGAAGATCCCTTCGGAGAGATCGTGGCAAACTTTGGTGTCAACGACATCGAAAGCGGCAGAAAATTCGATATCCCTGACATGATACCCCCCCAGGTTGACATGCATCAAACCTGGAACCAGATCGTTCTCATCGGCGTCCTTATAATATTGAACACCTTGAACCAGGGCAGAGGCACAATTCCCTACCCCAATGATTGCGACGCGCACTTTTTTGTTTTCCGGCATGATGAACTCCTTGATAAGAGATATGAATGTCTATGCGCAAAACTAGCCAGACCTTTGACCTTCCATAGATTTCTAATATACAGCATGTTAGTTACTACCCTGCGCATTATACTTGTGTTATCGTCTCAATTCCAGATCAGCATTGCAAAAGGTATTCCCGTGGGTTATAATCTCTCAAAATCGGGGCGTAGCTCAGTCCGGCAAGAGCGCACGGTTCGGGTCCGTGAGGTCGGCGGTTCAAATCCGCCCGCCCCGACCAGCTTCCCTTGTGGCTTTCCACGGCCGCAAGGGGCTGTTTTTCCAACTCTCATGTGTAATTCCGATTTAACTCCCCCATTTCAGGCAGTTAGGCTATGATAAAAAAATCACTAAATTCTCTTCTAATTTTCTCATTAGTATTTATTTTCGGTTGCGCACCTGAAAATACTCTCACTCCGTTGACCACTGCGGTTCGATCGGGATCGCCATCCCCTGCGAACTCACCACAGCCTTCGATAACACCCACCTCAGAGCTCTCTCCAACCCTGACTCATACCCCCGAAAGCGGCGTGACATCCGATAGACCAATATTAATCCAGTTTGGCGCTGATCTGATCAACTCCACAGTGAGCGTTAATCCAATGAACTCTCTACTAATGGCATATTGCTCACCCGGCGAAATTCACTACACGTTGGATGGTGGTTCAACTTGGCAAACAGTCTCGACGGACAAGGTGAACATTGCAGCAGAACGCATCGGATACCAGGATTTCAGCGCAGGGGATGGACAGCCCAGGTGTTTTCAGGCAATTCAAGATCCGATCAATGAGCAAAGTTTTTATGCAGTGTTCAGCATGGTCAAGCCTGAATTCGGCGCGCCACCGCTCTTCTTTATGGGTTTCTTCACAACCGATGGGGGCACCTCCTGGCAGTCTATTCCTCCACCAGATGGGACAACTGTCGAGCAATTTGGTGGTTTTTGGGGTGACGGCAACGGTCTTGTTCAAGCCTTGTTTGTAAATCCGGAGAATCCTCCAGAATCTCCCGATATTCCAATCGTCTTAGAGACAACAGATGGGGGTTTGACCTGGTCTTCAGGACAATTAGTTTGTCCGCCTGAGGGAATTTGCCTACGTTGGGGTGCTGCTGCATCTACGATCCCAGGAATGGGCTCGCCATTACCTCAACCAGCTCTGGTTTCCCTTGATGATGGAATTACCTGGCAACCTCTCGGGCAACCTGTTGAGCTGCGCCTGCCTGGTCCTAATCAACTGGTTGCCTTTTCGAAGGATCGAGGCGCCCGTATCTCAGGTGAAATCGTGTATTCGGTTGAAAGTGGTTCGCCTTTTCTATTAACCGAGGATAGCGGAGAGACATGGTTTGAACAGGAATTGCCTTTATTGCCAGATACTTCAAATGATCAGGATGTTTTTCCGGGGTTACAGCTCTTACCCGATGGGAGCCTGATCAGCCAAGGCGCTGAAACATCCACATGGTACTTATTACCCCCAGGTAGCTCCTCGTGGTGCTCTCTCGACAGTGATGACCTGCCATCTTACCCTGCACAGCTAGCAATATCAAATGGGCAGGCGTGGTGGTTGGCTTTAGAAACCGGCGAACTGCGTTCGTTGCCCTTAGATAAGTTCACCTGCCACTGATTCAATCGAAAGCGTAACTTTTCTTAATCAAAGGGTTATAGTATCCAGAACGAGGCATATCGCGACTGTTGCCCGGTGTTATGACAATCCATTTTCTATTTCTTACAAGGAGGAATAACCATGCTCACACAAAGGATCCTGGGCGTCTTTACATTCCGGCGCGAAGTCTTTTCTGAGGTAGAAAACGATACATCCTTCACCTCGACCGCTTGGCTGATCGTTGCAGTGGTCAGTTTTCTCAATAATCTAGGAGGTCGGGCATCAGCCGATATCGGCAGCTGGATCTTAGGTGCAATCATCGGCACAGTGCTTTCCATCATCGGATTTGCGTTGGCTGCTTTCATTATCGACCTGATTGGACGTACAGTGTTCAATGCAAAGGTCACCTTCGATGAACTCGTCCGCACCCTTGGTCTGGCATATGTCTGGAATGTGGTTGGCTTCCTGGGGGTCTTGGGTGTGATCTCCAGCACGCTGGTCTGCCTGGTATCCCCAGCCTTGTTCGTTGGATTTATCCTCGGTCTGATCGCCTGGTTCCTGGCTGTAAAAGAGGCTCTGGATCTCGAATGGATACAAACAATCGTAACAGTGGTGGTTGGCTGGGTGGTTTTATTGGTCTTTTATTTTATTACCGGAGCGATTCTGGCAGTTCTAGGACTGGCAGGGGCCGCAGCGGCAGGCGCGCTTAATTAAATAATCGCAATAATGCCCTGAGTAATTCGCCGAGAGCCAGTCCTGGCATTTGGGGTGCCGCGCCGGGGCTGACTGCTGTGATTACTGTTCCTGATGCTGGATTAAGAGGGGGTATATTCGTCGGACCCGGCGTATAGGCTGATGTTGGTGTCAGCGCAAAAGTCGGATTGTGTGTCGGGCGGGGTGCGAGTGTGTTTGTCGGCTTGGGAGTATTTGTTGCAGGAACCTGAGTGGCTGTCGGCGGCAAGGGTGTTTGTGTAGCCGTCGGAGGCTGATGGGTCGGTGTGGGTGTTCTGGTAGGCAGGCTGGCTGTAGCACTCGGTGTTGGCGTGAGTGGGATGGAAGTGGCGCTTGGCGTGGGTGTGGCCGAGACCCGAGGTGTGTGATCTGGCGGCTCCGTTGGCGTGGGCGTTTTCGTCGCAGGCTCAGTTGCACTGGGGACACTTGTAGCAGTGTTCTGGGGCGGCAGAGTGTTCGTCATCTCTGGGGGTGTCGGTGATCCAGAAGGTGTCAATGTTGGTGTGGCCGTGGATGTGCTGTCTCTTCCAGGAGTTGGCGATGGAGTCATCGTCGAGGACGGATAGGGTATCGATGTACCGGTCTCGACGGGGGGTGACGTAGGCGCAGGTGTATTGGTTACCAGAGGTGGGATCTCCCCAGACCATGGGTTTTTTCCGGTCAGCAGGTCTTCGATGATCGAGAGTGAATTGATAAAAGGAATATCTGGTAACCAGCTATCCAGACTGTAATCAGCTTTGCTAAGAGCCTGAATCACAATGGAGAGGAATCCATCCAGCCTTGATGAAGACACCCATTTTCCGAACATCCCTGAACCGAGGCTTAATATAGCTATGAGCATCATCGCAGATACGAGGATTTCAAAATTTCCCCACCTCTGAAGATATTTTCCGGGAAAGCCTGCCCAACGAATCAGGATTTTCACAAGAACTCCATTATCCCTGCCCGGTCACGGAAGATCGCCCTTTCAGGAGATCGAAAAAAGCCTCCACAACAAGTGGATCAAAATGACTTCCCGCAGCCGAGAGGATGTACTCACAGGCTTCGTTTTCCGAGAGAGCGCGGCGGTAAGGGCGGTTCGACCGCATTGCATCCCAAACGTCAACGACAGCAAAGATCCGGGCTGCAATCGGGATCTCCTCATGTCGCAGACCACGCGGGTAACCACTGCCATCCCATCTCTCATGATGGCAGTAAGGGATATCCATTGCTGGGTGAAGATAACGGATCGGGGATATTAACTGATAAGCAAACACAGGGTGTTTGCGCATCACTTCCCATTCCTCGCCAGTGAGCTTTCCCGGTTTTAGCAAAATCGAATCCGGGATCCCCATTTTTCCAATATCATGGAGGAGAGCTCCCCTGCGTATATTGATCAATTCCTCCTGCTCGATACCCATCAAATGTGCCAGATCGAGCGTCATCCCTGTCACCCGGCGTGTATGACCTTCGGTTTCACTATCCCTGAGCTCCAGCGCAAGAGACCAGCCCTCGAGTGTTTTGTCATACGCTTCCAAGAGCTCAACTTTCGCCTGGTTCAAACTGGAAACCATGGTGTTAAATGATTGCGTCAGGAGTGCGATCTCATCGTTTCCCTGAGGCTCGACACGAACATCAAGATTTCCATTGGCAACTTCAGAGGAAGCATTAACGAGTTTCCTGATCGGTCTGGTAACGATATTTGTCACGTTTATTCCAAAACCAATGAGCAGGAGGATCGTCATGGCGATGAAAGCCACAATACGAAGTTGTTCGGAAGTGCCGTAGGCCTGGATCAGCATGCTACGCTGAAGAGCGATCCCGATGATACCCAAATCATCTCCGCCTCTCACTTCCCATGGCCCTAAGATCTCCTCAAACTCAACCTGGCTGATCTCCAAAGTTCGCCGTTCTCCGATATTGCGTTTCAATCTGCTGGAACCTTGATTCGTTAGAATGGCATTTGCAAGCTCTTGGCTGATTGTTGGTCTGGTGATAAAAGTGCTTGCCAAAGTAATACCTCTATTGTCGTAGAGTGTGACTTGAGCCAGAGTCTCTTCGAATAAATTCCTCACCAATGTCGAAAGAGTCTTTCCCACGAGTATCACCCCTGAAAACCTTCCAGCCTCATTGTAGACAGGGCCTGCAACAAAAAGAAGAGGCGTCCATCCATCGTAAACCATACCAGAATATTTATCCCCCATTTTGTCTATCTCCTGATTGATGACCTTATTAATAAATGTTATCTCTGAGTACTGAACCTCCTGGTAGGTTGAGAACGAGTAATCCAGAGGATCTCCTGATGGGGAAAGTTGCATACTCAGGATCAAATTCCCTTCTGGATCGAGGAATTCCACTGCCTCCTCGCCAGCGTTTGCAACAATCCCCATTGAGATCTTCTTCAATTCCTCGATGTCTCTTTCCTGCATGGCATCTGGAATACCCTGAGCATGTGACAATAACCTTAATGTCTGGATCAATTCATTTTCCTGCCGTACCATGGCCTCAGCGACGAGCAATCCGCTACCGATCAACTGATTTGAAAATCTTTCTTCGAGCGAATTCATTACCAGACGGGTGACAACATATGCCGCGCCGATGGTCAGACCAATTGCAAGGATCATGTAGGGGAGGGTTATTTTGATCTGGATTGGAAAACGCACCCGGGAGTCGAATCTTATCTGGTCTTTGCCGCCTACGGCTGGCGTTTCAGTTAAATCCTGCACCATTGAATTTTTCATGGAGGATTTTCCTTCGGACCGTCTTTGAAATTAATCAATGACATTGGGATTAGAATGAATTAGAAAAGATTGTGATATTTAGTTAGATTCGATTGATTGAATGTTCAGTGAAGATTTCTTTATGCTGATAAACTCAGGTGCATTGAATTGTAACAGATAATAGTACTCCAGTAATACCACCAGAAGTGCGTTCACTTTATGAAACGAGATTACCTTTATATTGTTACACGCTATAAGAAAAACGGGCTGCCTGAAAATATCCAGGCAGCCCGCAGCCCGTTGATTTATAACTTTAGATTGAATTAGTCTTCCATCCCGAAGAACTCTCGGATCACTTTTACAGCCATGCGGTTCTCTTCGGCACTGCCGATCGTCACTCGGAACCACCCATCGCTGCCATATTTAGGTGTCTCGCCTCTGAAGATCAGGCCTCGTTCCAGCGCGTAATCCAATATATCTTGACCGCGCTTGCCAGCCGGACCCGCATCGAATAAGATGTAATTGGCATGTGAGTGGAAGATTACCAATCCAGGAATATCGCTCAAGGCATTCTCGATGTAAGCCAGCTCCCGATTATTGAATTCGACGCGTTCCCGGAGTCCTTCGACATCTTCGAGAGCCGCCAGACCGGCCCACATCGAGATCGTGCTTACATTCCATGGGAGAAGAGCAGCCGATATCTGACCGATGACATCCTTATCTCCCAATGCATACCCAAACCGCAGTCCTGCCAGACCATAAGCTTTGGAGAGCGTGCGGGTGATAATGACATTCTTATATTTCTTTGTCAAGCCAACCTGCGATCTGGATAACCCAGCATATTCAATGTAAGCCTCATCGACGACGAATGGAACGCCGGTTTCGGCGATAGTGATGAAATGTTCTGGTTCCATGAAGTTCCCGGTCGGGTTGTTGGGATTGGCGATAACGATGATTTTAGTCTTTTCCGTAATCGCTTCTAGAATGGCACCTGGATCATACAAGAGCTGACGATCCTTATAGACCATTGGAACAGAAACCAGCTTCCCGCCCAAAATATTGCAGCGCAATTTGTAAATACCAAAACAAGGTGTATGCTGGATCACTTCTTCGCCCGGCTGGAGGAAACACCGGAAAATATTGTCAAAGACCTCACTGGAGCCATTTCCCAACATGACATTCTCAGGGCCATCCAAGCCATTGATCTCAGCAATCTTGCTCCGTACGACTAGACCCTGATCGGGGTAGCGGTTGCTTTTCTCCCCAAACTTCATGATCGCTTCCATGACTTTGGGTGAAGGCGGGTTGGGATTCTCATTGGACATCATCCGATGGAGCTCGGGTTTCTTCCATGCCAGCTCGATATGATTGGATACATACATAGGAATACCTTTCACCCATGGGACGAAATATTCATCGATAGTCTTGGTCATCTTACAATCCTTTCGGTTTCAAATGATATGTTATTTCTTTATTAATCTCTGCGCTTCTTCAACGATCCTTTCGGGAGTGATCCCAAAGAAACGGTAAAGTTCTTGATACGGTGCCGAAGCGCCGAAACGATCTAATCCAATGGCGAGATCCTGGCTTTCGTTGAGGTAATGCCCCCAAATCAGAGTAACACCAGCTTCGATCGAGATTTTCGGAATGTCAGGCGGCAGGATCCTGTGTCGATATTCTTGAGGCTGGGAATCGAACAATTCCCAACTGGGCATCGAGACGACACGACTATCGATACCCCTGGACTGTAATCGATCGGCTGCATCCAGTGCAATGCTAACTTCAGATCCGGTCGCGAGAAGGATCAAATCCAAACTGTTTCCTTCCGCTTCCCTCAGGATGTACGCACCTTTTTCAAGTTCATTATCTGCTGGGGAGACTTGGGGTAAATTCTGTCTGGTCAGAATAAGCGCGGTTGGGCCATCTGTCCGGTTCAAGGCGACCCGCCAGGCGTGGGCGGTTTCATTGCCATCGGCAGGCCGGATGACGACCAGGTTCGGGATCGCCCGCAAAGCAGCCAGGTGTTCGACTGGCTGGTGAGTAGGTCCATCTTCTCCTAGACCGATGCTGTCATGAGTAAATACATAAATCACTGGCAATCCCATCATCGCCGCCAGACGAATCGTCGGCCGCATGTAATCAGAGAAGATCAAGAATGTGCCACCATAGGGGCGCAGACCATGCAATGCCAAGCCATTCATGATGCCCCCCATGGCGTGCTCGCGTACCCCGAAATAGAGATAAGTCCCATCGAATTCCCTTGGAGCGATGGTTCTTGCTCCCTGAGGCAGCGTGTTGTTACTGCCAGTCAGGTCAGCCGAACCACCGATAAGGGTCGTCAGATGTGGAGCGATGGCATCCAGGACTTTACCCGAGGTGACCCGCGTCGCCAGCGGTTTCTCGCCCGTGAAACTGGGCAGATAGGAATCCCAACCAGGAGGAAGCTGCCCTTTTGTGAAGCGATCCCATTCATCCGCAAGATCCGGGTGCACAGCTCGATACCCAACCAAAAGTTCATTCCACTCTGCCTGCCTGGTTTCACACTTCTTTCGCATTTGAGCAAAATAATCGGAGACTTCCACCGGCACAAAGAATTTTGCATCGGGATCCCAGCCGAAGAACTCTTTCGTTTTGCGCAAATCCTCCTCTCCAAGAGGTGCGCCATGCACTTTGGCGGTATCCTGGCGAGGACTGCCATAGCCGATATGAGTACGGCAGGCGATCAAAGATGGTCGTTCTGTCTCCGCCTGAGCAGATATAATCGCTGCGTCGATTGCCGCCATATCATGTCCATTTATGCTTTGAACATGCCATCCATAAGCTGCAAACCTTTTGGGGACATCGTCGCTGTATGTCAGCTCCGTAGGGCCATCGATTGAGATGTGGTTGTCGTCATAAAAGACGATTAATTTACCCAAACCAAGATGCCCTGCCAGAGAAGCGGCTTCATGCGAGATCCCCTCCATCAAGTCCCCATCTGAAGCCAGGACATAGGTGTAATGATCAATGATTGGGTAACCAGGCCGATTGAATTTCGCCGCCAGGATGCGTTCCGCCAGGGCAATCCCCACAGCATTCCCAAATCCCTGCCCTAATGGACCTGTGGTCGTCTCGACTCCCCGATTAGGATCATATTCTGGGTGCCCGGGTGTGCAGCTCCCCAATTGCCGAAAACGTTTCAATTCCTCCAGGGGCATTGGGTAGCCAAAGACATGCAACAGAGAGAAGAGCAGCGCCGATCCATGGCCTGCTGATAGAATAAATCTATCCCGATTCGGCCATCTCGGATCTGATGGGTTATGTTTTAAATAACGCGTCCAAAGGACGATGGCGATATCCGCAGCTCCCAATGGAAGACCGGGATGACCAGAGTTCGCCTGTTGGACAGCATCCACTGCCAGCATCCGAATCGTCGTCGCCGCCAATCGATCGATTTCTCCAAACATTTAATTTAACTCCTTTAATTCACTGCCTTTCATCAGGCACGAATTCGTTCACCCTTCGGATCGAACAGCGGAGCGCGTTCGACGATCGCTCCAACCCTTTCGCCAAAAAACTCTATTTCCATTCTACAGCCCAACTGTGAATATGCAACAGGCAGATAAGCATAAACAATGCTCTTAGCAACTGAGTATCCATAGCCTCCTGATGCCACCCAACCAATGATCTCTTCAGAGCCTTCGGGCCTGATCGGCTCTTTACCCAGGGCAATGGTCCGATCATCCGCCAGGGTCAAACAACATAGCTTTTGTTTGATCCCTTCCTCTTTCTGCTTTAACAAAGCTTCTCTGCCAATAAAATCACCCTTATCTAGTTTTACAGCAAACCCCAAACCGGCTTCGAAAGGTGTATAGTCCGGACCGATCTCACCACTCCAATAGCGATACCCCTTCTCCAGCCTGAGTGAGTCAATGGCTTTGTATCCCGCAGCGACCATGCCGAAAGGTCGCCCTGCTTCCCACAAAGTATCCCAAAGGCGCAAGCCATATTCCATGGGACAATAGAATTCCCATCCCAATTCACCAACATAGGTAACCCGACTCGCCAGCACAGGCACATCACCAACCGTGATGTGTTTCGCTGTCATATAGGGAAACCCTGCATTGGAGATATCATCGTCTGTAACCTTTGAGAGGATCTCCCTGGCTTTTGGCCCCCAAAGACCCAGGCAGGCGTAGCTGGAAGTCACATCATCCAATATCACTGAACCATCTTCGGGCATATTTAAGCGCAGATAAGAACTGTCATGATAACCAAAAGCAGTGCCTGTGATGATTAAGAATCGATCCTCAGCCAGGCGGGTGACCGTAAAATCACACTCGATTCCCCCGCGCGGATTCAGACACTGGGTATAGACAACCGTCCCAACAGGTTGATCGATCTCATTAGCACACACATGATTAAGGAACTTTAAAGCGCCTGGACCGCGTACCTCGAATTTATTGAATGAGGTCTCGTCGAAAAGACCGGCAACCTGGCGCGTCATCAGATGTTCGTAACCGATCGCGCGCGACCAGTTATGCCGCGCCCAGCCTTTAGGCTCATGCCCGTGACGGGCAAGCGCTTCGTAAGGCTTGAAATAATTCGGTCGCTCCCAACCAGTTTTTTCTCCGAATACCGCTCCTAAATCGCGCAAACGGTAATAAGTGGGCGAGAGGCGCAGATTACGACCAGTCATGCGCTCTTCGCCCGGGTAATGGATGTCGTAATATTGAGAGTAGGTCTCTATTGTGCGGGCAACTGTATATTCCTGGCTGGCATAATTCGATCCAAATCGGCGTACATCCAGGCGCCACAGGTCCCATTCAGGATGCCCCTCGATGATCCACTCAGCCATGACCTTCCCAATCCCACCTGCACCAGCCAGACCATGAGCACAGAAAGCACAGGCGACCCAGAAACCTTTGATAGCTGTGGGACCCAGCAGGAATTCACCATCAGGAGTGAACCCCTCGGGGCCATTTAGTAACTGGATGATTTCCGCCGTCTCGACAGCCGGCACCCTCTTGATCGAATTCTCCATAAGAGGAGCAAAGCGTTCCCAGTCCGGTGGCAAGAGTTGATATTTAAAATCCCTTGGGATACCTTTCAATCCAAATGGCGCCGGATTGCGCTCATATCCACCGGTGACCAATCCGCCGACTTCTTCACGCCAATACACCAGGAGATCAGGATCGCGGAGCGTGGGAAAATCATGCCTGACACCTTCGATCGGTTTGGTGATGATATATAGATGGGCCATGGGTACAACCGGTAATGTCAATCCCACCATTCTGCCAACCTCACCTCCCCATTGTCCGGCAGCATTGACCACGATCTCGGTTTGAATTGTGCCTCGATTGGTGACAACTCCCCTGACCCTCCCATTCTTGAGCAGGATTTTCTCGACGTTTGTCTCCATGAAGAATTGCGCTCCGCGGCTCTTTGCTCCAGCTGCCAGCGCATTTGTCAGGCCTGTCGGGTCGATGACTCCATCGTTAGGTGTATATGCAGCCCCCAATACGCCATCCAGGGACATAATGGGAAACAGGTCCTGGGCTTCCCGAGGCGTGATCAGCTCCATCGGCATCCCAAACGAGCGCGCCATCCCAACCAGACGTTTGAGATCTTCCATTCTCTCAGGGGAGGATGCCAGACGGATACCACCGACCTCCCGCCAGCCTGTGTCGACTCCGGTCTCCTCCTTGAGCTTTCGATAGAGATCCGTGCTGTAATACATCATGCGGGTCAGATTGGCGTCAGATCTTAACTGCCCTACCAATCCCGCTGAATGCCATGTCGAACCAGCAGTCAGCTCATGGCGCTCAACTAGCACGACATCCTTCCAGCCCATTTTTGTCAGGTGATAAGCGATGCTACATCCGCCTACACCACCCCCAATAATGACAACCTGCGCGTGAGAGGGAAGTTCAGACATGAGTGATTCGCTCCTTTATGAAAGCTTCTTGATGATTACGGTTTGCATACGATTTGACCGGCGAATCTTCAACCCCCTGTAAAATGGATAAGGAATTTCTTTTTACCAGCGATGAAAGCAACAGTGTTAGCATTGGAAAGGTTTTATCGTCCCAGGTGAATGAGTCCCTTTGGAGAGAATAAATCTCCTCAATCGCTCATGTTTGCCATACCGAGTCCGGTTTGGCCATCTCGTTTACAATGTCAAATGATGAGATCACACCCAGGGGAAGAGAATCTTCATCCTCCAGGTCGACAACCAGGATGCGGTGATGGTGTTCGTCGATCATCAATTGAGCGGCTTCCTGCAAAGAAGCATTTATCCCGATCTTCAAGGGTTTATGCATGACGTCTGTAACCAAGATATCCTCGACATTATTGCGCGAATCACAACAAGTCAACAGATCCAGGCCACTGAATATCCCCAAGGGTTTCCCACGTCCATCGACAACCACAACCGAACGCCAGCCAGTCTCTGCCATGGCTTTCGCTGCCTGGACCACTGGGGTGCGCTCGCGACATACCAGAAAAGCATCTGACATGACATCGCCAACGGTTTCCCGGCGCGCTGGAGCTCTTGTTGCCAGCTCTGCGATGAAATCCGAGACCGAGATCACTCCAACTGCCCGATTTCCGTCCATAACCAAAAGGCGGCGGATCTGATCCTTCCGCATGCGTTCAGCCGCTTCATCAACGGAACAATCAGCCTCCACAGTCTCCACTGGTGAAGACATCAATTCACCGGCTGTCATCTCACGCATGACCGCCAGACTCTCGGGATCGCCTGACAACCACTCGCCAGCCATGACATCATAATCGGTGATCACGCCGATCGGCTCCCCCTGATCATTGACCACGAATAAGGCATGGATGTGGTTTTTCGCCAATAATTGGGCCACTTTTCCAAGCTTGATCTCTGGCGGGCAGGTTATCACTCCTGGATGCATCAAATCTCTCACGAGGCTTGCCATGACCTCACCTCCTCATCAGTATCTTATGCTCGAATCCAGCCTGAATCCTTCCGAATGACATGCAAATCGGTTCTGTTATAAAGGAATCATTGGACTTCATCCACATCTTTGTACCACTTTACGCGATCACCCACTCTGGCTCTCAATTTCCAACCAGTGGATTTAGGTTCTGCTTCGATGTGTGCCAATGCTTTGTTGACTTGAGCAACCACGAACTCCTTCTGTTCTCGTGATAGCTGAGGATAATGATCCGTCATCTGCAAGACTTTATTGAGATTCATCGTGGTCGTCCGCCATAACCCCCAATCTTTCGATAATAACTGAGCTATCCGTGCGATATTGATTACCTCATCATCGGAATCCCCCAAAGGATGTTCCAACAATAACATTATGGTATCGATGATGTCTTTCTCGTTGATTTGAAATATTTGCATTTTCTCCAACAGCAACTCAGCTAGAGGAATGGTCGGTTTATCTACTTCGAGTCGGTCAGTCCACATGATAGTGTGGGAAAAATCCAACTTGTCGAAAAACACATCAACATGCAAACCATTTGTTGGATGGTTGAAAATTGCCCGGTCACCTTCGCTCACAATGAATACTTCCTTTTCTTCGAGATAACCAAGGCCGTTCATTAGATCCTTGACATCTCTCGCCTGTTTGCGATAACCGGCAAAATCGATATCCGTATATGCCCTACCCAGCGCCGATTGAAGGAATCCATATTTGGGACAATGCATTTGAAATGCCAGCGAACCGATGACTCGTAAGGTCACACCTGCTCTCTCGCTGGCATTTAAGATGCGCTGTAGTTCATTCTCGAACTTTTCTCTCTCTGCCTGGTTTTGTTCTCCCATCCCGATTGTTTTATTGGACATACCGTACTCCTGTCTGGAATAAAACCAAATCCTCTCGGCTGCCTGTTACCGGAAAGGTTTTAATCTTTAGCTGAGCACGTAAGCTCTGCATCTCAAGAGGCTGCGTCGAATTATAACTGAGTTTCGCAATACTTGCAATTTTCTTCAAAAATCGTCAATAATCGTCAATAATTCACATCTTTACCAGTATATTTTTTATATCAGATAGGTTTGTTGCATTGAGCCACAGGCTGGAGTTAACACAATGATCAAGATAAAGAAGATATTCATCATCGTGCACGTCTTGCCCGTAATAATCTTGCACAGCCCAATTAAGGACGTAGAAATTTGCAGCCTGGAGAAAAAGTGGGAAAAATTCAAGTTCTGCACTATTCATTGGCGAGAGTGAGCCCATTTCCATGAGATGCCTCTGATATTCCAATAAAAACACCGCCAGTTCATCCAGGCGCAATGATCCATTTCGGTCGGGAGACCATTCTGTAAAAAAGTACCAGGCAGCCAGGGCAACATCGAAAGCACGCAGATCGATCTTCGACCAGTCAAAATCTAAGAGACCCACTACTCTCTCGTTCTGGAATTTCAAGTTCCCTGGATGGTAATCGCTGTGGATGACAAGTTTTGGTAAATCGCTCGGTAATTGGTTCTCCAACTTGTGTGTCAACTGCTCGATCTTCTCGACCAGGAATTCGAGATGTTTCTGTAAATAACGATCGAATTTACCACCTTTAGGATTCTCTCGTGAAATCAGAATGGCCTGTGAGATCTCAGGGAGAAGATCGATGATTTCCGGTTCACTCCGGTATCCCCGTGGAACAAAACCTTGAATCGCGGAATGATATTGAGCCAGAGTCTTTGCGGCACTTATAATCTCTTGCCTGGTGCATCTTGGGTTTACCCAAGAATACCTGTCTTCACCGGGTATATAGTCGAATAACGCGACATATCTTGACTCTTGATCCTTCTCACCTTTATATTCAAGGTATGTTTTTCCCGATCGAGTGGGATGAACTCGCGCTACGATCGAGAATCCCTGAGATACCAGGTGTTGGATGAGAGAGTGCTCAAATTCTATCTCTTCTGGCTTGATCGAATCTTTATAACATCTGAGAAAAAACTTTCTTAGCATTCCCCCAGTTTCGGTAATAATTTCGTAGTTGGTGTTGACCGTTCCACGCAGATCACGACGATAATCTACCAGAACACCGACATCGTAATAGTCGATGATATCCTGGAGATCTGATAGCAGTTTCATCGCAGCCCTGCCCATGGCAGCCTCGACTATGATTATACTTTATTAACGACCAAAATCTTGCAAATCTATTCAGAATTCGTTATAATATTACTAACAATTAAACAATAATCTTCAAACTTATTGTTATCTACTTGTAATCCAGATGCTGGTATTCTGAATCATTCAACTGCCAGAGGCCCAATCCAGTGACAAAAACACTGATTCCCGCCCAACGGCGCGAGCGGATCCAAGAGTATCTGGCTCTCCATAAAATCGCCCCCAGTTCAGAATTGAGCGAATTATTGGATGTTTCCGAGGCAACCATTCGGCGAGATTTAGAATGGATGGAAAACGAAGGCATCCTTGTTCGAACCCATGGGGGCGCGATCCTCAATACCAAATTACAATTCGAACCCGAATATCAACAGCGCGCTCTGCGTTATGTCGATGAGAAACGAGCCATTGGTGCGTTGGCAGCATCATTGATTAATGAAGGGGACATCATCTTCGTCAACAGCGGAACGACAACCACACAATTGATCCGACAGATCCGCAACAACCCAGGGATAACCATTGTCACGAATAATCTTATCTCGGTGGTCGAGCTCGGGAAGCCCGATTTCGAAATCCTGCTGATCGGTGGCTCCTTCCAGCCGACTTCGAAGTCTGTCGCTGGACGGTTTGCCATCGACAACCTGAACCAGATTTACGCCGATCAGGCATTTATCGGTGTCGATGGGATCACGATCCGTCATGGTTACACCGTCCCTTCCAACGCTGAAGCTGAAGTCATCCGTCTTATGATCGAACGCACCAAAGGACCGATTAATATCCTCGCCGATCATAGTAAATGGGGCGTGGTCTCAAACTTCGAGGTGGCGAAAATCGATCAGGTACATCGATTGATCACAGATGAAGAGCTGGGACCAATTGCCAAAGAAGCGCTTGCCCATCGGGACATCGAAGTGCTCATCGCCCACACGAATTCGAACCGCTCCTGACAGGAATTAATCAGATCCTGTCAGGTTTTTTTGTCAAATTGGAGGCCTCTGGATGTCTTTTTTCTTCAAAAAACAAAAAAAGTCAAGTACAAGGTTATTCTTTGCAACAGATTTACACGGCTCTGAACGAACTTTCCGCAAATTCGTCAATGCAGGCAAATTCTACAATGCAAATGTCCTGATCATGGGGGGAGATATCACAGGTAAACTCCTCATCCCGATCATAAAAGAGGGCAATGGTAACTACCGAGCTACACTCCAGGGAACGACCCAGCACATCACGACTCAAGAAGAATTGAAAGAACTCCTGGATCGCATCGGATTCCTGGGCTTTTATTCGCAGATCATGGATGAAGATGAATTTCACAGCTTACAGGAAGATCCTGTCGCCGTCGAAAACCTGTTCCATCAGCTCGCAATTAAAAGACTGGAGTCCTGGGTGGAGCTCGCAGAAGAGAGACTGGCTGGCACCGGTATCCGATGTTTTGTCACCGGCGGAAACGATGATGATCCCTCCGTGCTGGAGCCACTGTATCGTTCTGGCACTCAATCGTTTTTTGGTTGTGAAAACAAACTCGTAAATGTCGATGACGAGCACACCATGATCAGTATAGGCTATAGCACACCTACTCCCTGGAAGACACCCCGCGAGATCAGCGATGAAGAATTAGGTCGGATGATCGAGAATATGGTGGCTGAGGTACCGGACATCAGCCACTGTATCTTCAACTTTCATGACCCTCCTATCGATTCCACATTGGATACGTGTCCTATGCTCGATTGGACAACAGATCCGCCAACTCCGATCGTGAAAGCTGGTCAAATCGTTATGCACGGTGCAGGCAGCACTTCGGTGAGGACCGCCATCGAGAAATATCAGCCGATGCTTGGTTTACACGGGCACATCCATGAATCGATGTCGGTGGCGAAGATCGGTCGAACGACCTGTATCAATCCCGGGAGTGAATATGGGGAAGGTCGGTTACGTGGCTGTTTAATCAATATTTCGGATGGTACCGTCGAAAGTTACCAGATGACAAGCGGGTAATTGAAGTGTCACTGCATGAATTAGAGTCCTGGTTATCAGACGATCGACGAAAGGAGGTAACTATCGAATATTGCCAGTGTTCTACATGATCGAACAAGTTGATCCATGATTTTATCGATAACAGCTGATTACCTCGAGCAATCTACAACACTCTGAAAGGAGGAAGAAAAATGGCCACAACGACGGCTGCTGCCCGACCGGAGATTTTTACCCGCAAAGCCTCTGGTCTGGTACGCGTGATGTCCCCGTATTCGGCGTTTATCTATAATGTCCTTACCATGGGATTGATCTTCCCTTGGACATATCTGTGGGCACCGGGCGCGCTGCCCGGAGGTAAGATGGTCTGGGGGATCCTGCTTGCTATGCTCATCGAAATACCAATAGCATTTGCTTATGTCTGGTTATCAACCGCTCTCCCTCGTTCAGGTGGTGATTATGTCTTCGAAAGCCGTGTCTTTGGGGGAGGGGTCGCGTTCACCGTTGTGATGTCGGGATATGTGATCTGGATCCTGCAATGGGTTGCTCTTTCAGGTTGGCTGCTTTCCTACCTGGGTTTTGCTCCCCTGTTTCTCGGCCTCGGTGCCACACTCCAAAACGCAAGCCTCTCCAACATCGGAGTCTGGTTCACCCAATCGACTGGCATCATTGTCACGAGCATCCTCAACGCATTGGTGTCCATGCTTATCCTGATCAGCGGATTCAAGAACTATGTACGCTTCCAATTCGTGATGTGGTACGCAGTCTTGGCAGCCTTCGTCGTAATGTTCGCAGTTCTCTTCTTCACTCCCGCTGCATCGTTCGTCGACCGGCTCAATGCATTCGCCGTAGCCTCTGGGGGTTCACCGAACTTCTATCAGACAGCCGTCGAAGCAGCTGCCAATGCCGGTGTGAACCTCAAACCACCCTTCAGTCTCATCGCCACCCTGCTGGTCGCGCCGATCGCCTGGACTTCGCTGCAATGGGCAACCTACAGTGCCCAGCAAAATGGTGAGATCAAGGATGCGCGCTCGTTCAAGAACCAGACTATTATCATGGTGGGGTCGTTGATCTTTACAGGGCTTCTGCTTGCCTTACTGGCAGTCGGTCTGGAACGCCTGGCTGGTTCTGAGTTCCTCTATGTGGCAGGAGCGGGGTATTGGGCTGGTGTTTCAGAGGCAACCGTGAATGGCTTCTATCTCTGGCCGAATATCATCGCCATTGCCGTGACTGCCAGCCCCATCATAGTGCTGATCATCGGCCTCGGATACATCTTGAATTCACACCAGATTGTCCACAACTGCTATATTGGGATGACCCGTGTCATGGTTGCCATGTCGCTCGACCGATTGCTCCCCGAATGGTTCAGCAGGGTCAATGAACGCTATCACACACCTGTGAATGCCCACCTGGCGTATTTTCTGGCGAGTATCCCGGTCATCCTTGCCTATAATCTGGTGCCTGGCTGGGTCGGGTTAACCCTGGGTGTGACTTTTGGCTGTGGTTACGTCTTCATCATTACCTGTCTGGCTGGTGCGCTCCTGCCTTACCGAGCCAAAGAAGTCTATGAAGCTTCCCCCGGCTCGAAATATCAGGTCAGTGGTTATGTTGGAGTCCTCTTCACAATCCTGGGAGTTGCAGCATTTATCGCGACTTCCTGGGTTCTTGCTCCGGATGCGTTTGCTAGTTATCCAGCACTGATCTGGCTTGTCAGGCTTGGGTCGATCGTTGCTGTTCTTTGGTTCCTATACCCGGTGCGTAATCAACTCGTGGAGTGGGCTAATGGGAAAAAGATGCCCTGGCTTTCCGCCCTGGGGATGTTAGGTGGTGGTTTTGGGATGGCCATGGTCGTCGCATTCTTGCTTGCCCCGCAACTGGGCATCCTGGGCAATTGGGATTTCTCGAACTTCCCTGGAGGACTATGGGCTCAGATCATCGCTTTCGGCATCATCGCGGTCTCTGCGGTTTGGTACTTGCTCGTAAAACGGGCACAAAGGTCGCGTGGCATCGACATCGATTTCGCCTTCAAAGAAATCCCGCCTGAATAGCATCTATCAAGAAGATAGGCAAGCATCTGGCGGATAGTTGGGATGAAACCGATTCAACAGCGATTTTTTGGATTTGTGATGGTGAGTGGGACGAATTTGTTCCACACACCATCACGATCGTCTCAACCAACTGTAAGATTTGCCAAATCACAATCTGACAATGCCGCTTCATCGAGGAGGTATTCCATGAAAGATCAGGCAAGAGTAGTCGTGATAGGCGGGGGAATTTATGGTGTCAACATTGCCTACCATCTTGCTAAGATGGGATGGAACGATTTGATTTTAGTTGAAAAACACGAGATCTCCAGCGGCGCAACAGCACACGCCGCTGGTCTTGTAACGCAATTCGCTACATCACAGACATTAATGCAATTCCGCAAGTACAGTATAGACCTCTATAGCGAACTGGGGTTGTTCGACCATGTAGGCAGCATCCGGGTTGCCTCCAGCCCTGAGCAATTCAAGGAGCTGGAACGCAGTGTCAGCCGCGCAAAAGGGATTGGCATGGAAGTTGAGATCATCTCGCCCAAAGAAGCCTGCCAGATCATGCCCCAGCTCTCTGATAAAGACCTCTATGGGGCAATTTATTTGCCCCGGGATGGGCATCTCGATCCATACACCACGACAACAACCATGGCTCGCCTGGTGCGTGAGATGGGCGCGACGATCATGACCGGCACACTGGTCACCGGATTTGAGATCTCGCCAAAAGGCGCGGTAACAAAAGTACACACAAACAAAGGATCTATCACTACAGAGTTGGTCATCATCGCTGCCGGCATCTGGTCTCCCCGCGTGGCGGCTATGGCTGGAATTCATATCCCCTCCACCCCCATCGATCATCAACATATCGCCTTGAAAGCCGTGCCCGGAAATGAATTTCCTCACAGCACTCCATGCCTGCGCGATCCTGACAACCTGGTCTACATGCGGGAAGAGGCAGGAGGTCTCGTGATCGGTGGATATGAGCCAGATCCCAAAGCCCGCTGGGTCGACGGGGTGCCGTGGGATCACGATGGCAGAGCTCTCCCACCGGACTATCAAAGATTCGAGCAATTGATGGAAGGCGCCATTCGCAGGATACCATTCCTCGATCGTGCCGAGATCGTATCATTAGTTTGTCACCCTGGCGCATATTCACCGGACTGCAAACCTTTGATTGGACCAGTGGCTGAAGTGAAAGGCGTCTGGGTCTGCGCAGGGATTTCTCTCAATGGGTTCGGAGGCGCTGGAGGTATAGGCAAATTGTTGGCAGAGTGGATCATAGGCGGGGAACCCTCTATGGATATCTACGAATTCCGCGCCACACGCTTTGGAAATTACTATGCCAATCCATATTACACGGTGGAACGAACACGTGAGTGTGTTAAATATTATTATCGCTTGCGCTTTCCTAACGATGAATACGAATGGGCGCGGCCCTATCGTCTGAGCGCGTTGCACACTCGCCTTCAGGACCTTGGAGCGGTTTTTGGCGAGAAATTTGGCTGGGAACGAGTCTTATACCTGCAACCAGGAAAGCCCTGGCGTATGGCTGGCGAGGATCAGCGTAAATGGGGCTGGGGAAAACCTCCGTATTTTGAACGCCTCCGGGAGGAGCACCTGGCTACTCGCGAACGAGTCTGTCTGTATGATTTGAGCTCTTTTGGCAAAATCGATGTCCGCGGACCTGGATCGTTGGCTCTGCTCCAGCGAGTAGCAGACAGCGACATCGATAAGCCGGTGGGCACCGCAATCTACACGCAGTTCTTGAACACTAGAGGAGGTGTTGAAGCCGACCTGACAGTCACCAGGCTAGGCGTGGATGAGTTCCGCGTGACAACCGGTTCCGGCTTCATCGCCAACGATCTCGCCTGGTTACGCAGGCATGTGATGCCTGAAGACCCCCACGTTGAGATCCGCGATGTGACTACCGATTGGTCTTGCATCGCGCTTTGGGGTCCCATGGCACGCAAAGTCCTGGAACGGATCACTTCAGATGATGTCTCCACCGAAGCCATTCCATATATGCATGCTGGCTGGATTGACATTTATGGCACAAAAGTGCTCGCCCACCGTGTCAGCTATGTCGGCGAGCTGGGCTGGGAACTATATGTCTCCCCACAACGCGCCGTGCAGGTCTGGGATTTACTCATGGAGGCGGGGAGGGAATTCGATATCGAGGTTGGCGGTTATAAAGTGTTAGATTGCCTTAGAATTGAAAAGGGTTATAAGTACTTCACCGCGGACGTTACTCCTATGGAAGATCCGTTCACTGCCGGGCTTGGTTTTTGCGTAGACCTGGAGAAAGGCGAGTTCATTGGTCGAGACGCCCTCTTAAGAATCAAAGACAACGGAATTCGACAGAAACTTTGCACCCTCGTCCTTGAAGGTGATGAATTTCAGCCCATCTACGGAGGCGAAGCAGTTTATTGTGATGGAAAAGTCGCTTCCCGGGTGCGCTCCGGCGCTTACGGGTTTACCGTAAACCGCAATGTCGTTTATGCATATCTTCCCCTCGACATCGCTAAACCCGGTAATCATTTGGAGGTTGAAGTCTTTGGCATACGTGTCCCAGCTGAAGTATCCACAACCGTGTTGGTCGATCCAAAAGGATTGAAATTACGAGCTTGAGTACCATCATTGGCTGTATGCATGCCCCTTAATCAAATTCACAGGAACGAACATGACTATCTCAATCGAACAGGTTGTCAATTTGATCCCTGATTGGCATGGAAGCCAAATAGAGATAACACCCCTGACAGGTGGTCTGACGAACACGAATTACAAAGTTTGTGTTGACGGCAACTTGTACTTTGTTCGTGTTCCGGGGGAGAGCACAGAACTTTTAGCCGTCGACCGAAAAAATGAATATCACAATACAATGGCAGCGGCAGAGACTGGCGTCGGCCCTAAGGTTCATTATTATATACCGGAACATAATGTCATGGTTCTAGAGTTCATCCAGGGCGAGACCATGTCGAAAGAGAAACTGAACGCTCCCGGGATGCCCTCCAGAATCGCCAGGTCGCTCAAGATGCTCCATGCAGGACCACGTTTTTTGACCGACTTCAACATGTTTCGCCTGACAGAATTCTATCTGGATATCTGCAAACAACACTCCATCACCATTCCTACGGGTTATCCGGATCGTATGCCGACTGTGAAGCGGATAGAAAAAGCCATGTCAGTCCATCCACTGCCAACGGTACCCTGTAATAATGACCTCCTGGCTGAAAATTATATCGATGATGGCAATCTTCTGCGGCTGATCGATTACGAATACAGCGGCAATAACGATCCATGCTTTGAATTGGGAAACACCTGTCAGGAATTAGGTTATGATGAAGCAAGGATTCATGAGCTCTGTGCAGCTTATTTCGGGGAAGATCGCCCGGCGACGATCGCGCGCATGAAATTAAATATGATTATGTCCGATGTTGGATGGGCATTATGGGCAGCCATCCAGGCAAAAATCTCGTCGATTGACTATGATTTCTGGGGCTGGGCGATCGAAAGATGGAGCAGGGCTACCGAGAAAATGGATTCGCCTGATTTCGAACAATGGCTGGAGGATGTCCAGGGAGGCTGACTCCCTGAATAGTGGATACCGCCTGAATTGCAGTAATGGTGATCTCTGAATGAGATTGAATTTCTGAATAGAAAGGTAATTTCGATGAAACTGTTCTTCGCAACCGATGTCCATGGTTCGGAAATTTGCTGGAAAAAATTTATCAATGCGGGAAAATTCTATGAGGTAGACACGTTAATCCTGGGTGGAGATATGACTGGTAAGGCTGTTGTCCCGATCATCGCCCAGGGAAATGGCGCCTACAAGGTGACCCTTCTGGAACAGGAAACGATATTAAACAACACAGAAGAACTCAATGCTATGGTGCAGACCATCCAGAACAGAGGTTATTATCCTTACATTACGGAGCCTGATGAAGTGGCCGAGATCGCGAGCGATCCCCGGAAATCTGATGAGCTTTTTCTCAAAGAAGTCATCAAAACCATCGAGCGGTGGATGGAATACGCCGATCAAAAACTCTCGGGCACAGGCATTCGATGCTTCGTCTGCCCTGGAAATGACGATATGCTTGAGATCGACGCGGTAATTGCCGCTTCCAGGAGCGTGATTCACGCTGAAGGTAAAGTCATCGAACTTGATGAGCACCACGAGATGATCAGTTCGGGATGGTCTAACCCAACACCTTGGGATACACACCGCGAAGAACCTGAAGAAGCATTGCAGGCAAGGATCGAGGCGATCATCTCCAAAGCACGCGATATACCCAATGCTGTCTTTAACCTGCATGCCCCGCCATATGGTAGCGGATTGGATGAAGCCCCAGAATTGACCAAGGACCTTCGTCCTGCCTACGCAGGTCGTTCCCTGGTGCCAGTAGGAAGCCGGGCTGTCTTGAATATCATCGAAAAATACCAACCCCTTCTCGGTCTTCACGGTCACATCCATGAAGGCAAAGGCACCCGGAAATATCGGCGGACCTTATGTATCAACCCTGGTAGCATGTACGAGCAGGGGATTTTACACGGCGCAGTGATCGAGCTCAAACCAAACAAAATTGGGAATTACATCCTGACCACCGGTTAGTTTTTTCGAGAGTATGCATGGAATTCGAAACGATCAGAAAGGAGGTTAATCTATCGAAAAAGTCTCTTGATATGCCATTTGCTCAACTGGAACCTTATCCATTTAGTCCGCTGAGAACCAGAATTTTTCAGCACGAAATAAAGGAGGCTAAAAATGAGTGAGGTAACATTGTTTGTCCGCAAGGCGAGCGGATTGGTACGTTCCTGGTCAATGTTTGACGCATTCATTTATGCGACATTCTCCATAAATCTTGTCACGCTCGGCCTGTTTATCTTCTCCTATTGTTATTACTTCGAAGGTAATCTGGCTACTGCAGTTGTGGTCGGTGGCGTCTTCACGATCTTCGAGGTGATCGTGTATGCCAGCCTGATATCTGCCATGCCGCGAGCAGGAGGCGATTACGTATGGCAGAGCCGCATCCTGGGAAGAGGTATTGGCTTCATTCTGGCAGTCACCGGTTGGTGGTTCATCCTCTGGCTTTGGGTACCCCTGTACGCCCAAATGTTGGTTTACGAGGTTTTCACTCCATTACTGGCGATCGTCGGGGCAAAGGATTTAGCCCTCTGGTTTACCCAGACTTCGAACGGGTTGCTTGCCGCTGCGATCTTCTTGTGTGTGCTCGTTTTCATCTACATCGCAGTTGGCATGAAATGGTATGCCCGTATCCAAAAATTCTGTTTCTGGGGCGGCGTCATTGGTCTACTGGCTGTCTTCCTGCTCCTCCTATTCGGCAACAATCAGACCTTCGTGAATAACCTCAACACGATCGTCCCGCAAATGTTCGGTGTGGAAGGAAACGAGTTCTATCAATCCACCATCGCTGCCGGTGAGGCAGCCGGCACCGTCGCGGCTCCCCTTAGCAACATCGCTTTAGGGGTCAGCCTGGCTTTGATCCCGATGATCGTGTTCTTCAACTTATGGCCAAACTGGGGATCTACACTTTATGGCGAGGTGCGCGGAGCGACGGATTACAAACGCAATTTCTGGGGCATGACTGCTGCGGTCATCGTCACTGCCGCTGGAGCATTGATCTTCTTCGCCTTGATCGCCAAGACCATTGGATGGGACTTTTATCACAAAGCCAATGGCGCCTTCTGGAATTACACCTGGGGATATACTGACCAGGCTCCGCCGCTTCCCTTCTGGCCATATCCTGCTCTCCTGGCCACTTTCCTGGTGAACAGCCGGGCACTGCAGTTTATCATTATCCTGCTGATGAGCCTGTGGTGGTTTGGCTGGTCTGGTACGGTTTTCCTGAGCTCGACAAGGGTGATCTTCGCTGCAGCCTTCGATCGGATGCTCCCGGAATGGGCCTCCTACGTCGAACCGCGCACCCGCACCCCTATCGTCGCACTCCTGCTTATGGTGATCCCCTCGATAATCATCTCGATCCTTTACGCCTACAACATATTCAATTTTCAATCCCTGGTTCTGGATGCTACTCTTGTCATCGCAGTGACTTTTTTGGGAACAACCGTAGCGGGTATCATCCTTCCCTGGCGGGCTAAAGATGTCTTCGAAGGTTCACCTATTGCTAAATTCAAAGTGCCCTCCTGGTTAGGACAGCTGGTTATGGCACTGTTCGTTATTGGAGGGATTTATCTGATCTATACATCCTTCCAATATGCTTATACTGTTCTAACCAACCTTTCAGGAGTCGACACCCTGACCTGGATGATGGTCGTCGTGGTTGCTCTGTTGACCATCGTCAATGCAGTGGTCATCCTGTGGCTGATATACTATGTTGGCAGTCGCGTCCTGGGTGGACAGGCCATGCCACTGGTAACCCTCGCTGGTTTGATTTTCTTCCTTTTCCTGGATTGGTTGCTGGTAGAGTGGTTCTGGGACCCGCATGTTCCACCATTCGATTTTCCCCTTTATGCGATTGGATGGTCGAACGCCAGCTCGATGCTCTTCATGCTCTTCAATTACCTTCTGGCGGCTGCCATCTATTTTGGCTTCAGCGCATATCGCCGTCGCCAGGGGATCGATGTGAGCAAAGTCTATCAATCTATCCCTGTTGAGTGATGCCTGCGAGAGGAGGTGTTATTCATTCCTGAAGAAACACCTCCTCTCCCTTCCAGCAAAAACACAAACAACAGACATAAATGTTTCAACATCACCAATCGGCAACGAACCGATCAGAAGCCTGAAAATTGACTGCAAAGAAAGAAGGTGCTAAAATCAACTATCATTTCACAAGCGAATTTCGTTGGACCAGTAAACAATGATATTACTTACAACGGAATGACTTCCCGGCATACTTTAATGAGCCGAATAAAAGATAATTGAGATCGCATCAAGGCAATGCAGCAATCAGCTGCTTTTTTATCAAACCATGGCATGTTGGGCTTATATCCATACACAAAAGGAGGTGATCAATAAGGTTTGAAGCAGTTTTAACGCCTGTTTGATATGAAAAAATAACGACTTTTATCACGGAGGAAAAAATGTCATCAGAAAACCGCCCGTACAGCAATATCTCCCGCCGCGAATTCTTGAAACTCTCAATGGTCGCTGGCTTTTCAGCCTGGCTGGCGTCCTGTGCCCCTCAAGCAGCGGAGACGGGAGAACTACCCATCTCGATCCCCCTGGATGAGCTGGTGACCAAAGCCAAACAGGAAGGACAGCTGACAACCATTGCACTCCCCCATGACTGGGCGAACTACGGCGAGATCATTGAGACCTTCAAAACAAAATATGGGCTTACCATTAACGAGTTGAACCCAGACGCTGGTTCGGCGGATGAGCTTGCCGCTATCGAAGCGAACAAAGAGAGCAAAGGTCCCCAGGCGCCAGATGTGATCGACATCGGTGTCGGACATACCAAGACAGCCATGGAAAAAGGCCTTTTGGCTCCTTACAAAGTTGCCACCTGGGATACTATCGAAATGAAAGACCCGGATGGCTACTGGTGGGGAGAATACTATGGCGTCCTTGCCTTCGAGATCTCGAAACCGGCTATCGAAAACAACCCTCAGGACTGGGAAGATTTGCTCAAGCCGGAATACAAGGGCAAAGTAGCGATGGCTGGCGATGTTCTCAAATCCAATGAAGCAGTCATGACAGTTTTTGCCGCTGGTCTCTCTCGCAGCGGTGGAGATATCGAGAAAGCTCCCGAAATGGGCTTGCAGTTCTGGAAAGAGATGAATGATGCCGGCAACTTCATCCCTGTCATTGCCGACCAGGGGCGCATCGCAGCTGGCGAGACCCCACTGACGATCGAATGGGATTACCTGGCGCTGGCTAACCGGGACGCACTGGCAGGAAACCCAGAAATTGAGATCGTCGTACCCCAAACCGGTGTCATCGCTGGGCCTTACGCCGGTGGAATCAGCGCGTACGCACCGCATCCTTATGCCGCCCGCTTGTGGTGGGAATTCGTCATGTCAGATGAGGGACAAAACCTCTATCTTGAGGGTTACGCCCACCCGATCCGTTTCAATGACATGGTGAAGCGCGGTGTGATCCCTCAGGAAATGTTGGACAAGCTGCCACCTGCCGAGAATTACGCTAAGGCAACCTTCTTGACCGTCGAGCAGCTTCAGGCCGCCAATAAGTACATCACTGAGAACTGGCGGAAAGTCGTTTACGGCGAGGGATAATAACATGGTAACGAGCCGGATCTCCGAAGAACGGCTCAATCAGATGGGGGGTGCGCCTGAGGCGCGCCCCCCATCCCGAAAGATTAATTGGGCCTGGATCGGTGTACTTCCGTTTTTCTTGTTCGCCCTCTTGTTCCTGTTTTTACCATCGATCACGATCTTCTTTCGGAGTTTCGAAGCTCCCGATGGTAGCTTTACCTTTGATAACATCATCGCGCTCTTCACTGTAAGAGACATCATAAATGCCTACAAGACCAGTTTGACGATCAGCGTCATCACTGCGGTTGGCGGCGCGCTCTTCGGCTTTCTCCTGGCTTACGCCGTCATCATGGGAGGATTACCTGCCTCTATAAGATCCCTCGTCGTGACCTTCTCCGGCGTGGCTTCCAACTTCGCCGGAGTCCCGCTCGCTTTCGCCTTCGTTGCCACAATGGGAAATGCCGGCTTGGTGACCCGCTGGATTGAAGGATTTTTCAACGTGGATATCCATGCCCGCGGTTTCACCATCTACAACATATGGGGGTTGAGTATTGTCTATATGTACTTCCAATTCCCGCTGATGGTCTTGATCATGGCGCCTGCCCTGGATGGACTGAGAAAGGAATGGAGGGAAGCCTGTGAAAACCTGGGCGGAACTTCTTATCATTACTGGAGGCACGTTGCCCTGCCTATATTGATGCCAACTTTGTTGGGGACATTGATCTTGCTTTTCGGAAACGCTTTTGGGGCATATGCCACGGCTTATGCCTTCACGGGTAGCTTCATCAATCTAGTAACCATACTTATCGGAGCGCAAATTCAGGGCGATGTCCTCTTCAACCCGGGGTTGGGCAATGCCCTTGCTTTGGGCATGATCGTGATCATGTTCATCTGTATGCTTGGTTATGTCTATATGCAGCGCAGGTCTGCGAGGTGGGTGCGATGAAAGTACAGTATAACCCGGGTTCTGAGTTATCTGTTGTTGAAAGCGTCGAGAAGGTGAGAGGGGAACTCGGTACCCCAAAAAGGAAATTTAACCTGTTTTCCTGGTTCATTCTTACCTTGGGGATGATCTATTTCTTCCTGCCCTTGTTCGCTACCTTTGAATTCAGTCTGCGGATGATAAAAGGCAGATATACCTTCGAGGCTTATCGAGTAGCATTTTCGGATCCCAGGTTTTTTCAAGAATTTGGCTACTCACTACTCTGGTCAGCACTAACGATTTTATTCAGTCTGCTCCTTGTAGTGCCAACCGCCTATTGGGTCCATCTGCGGTTAAAACGCCTCCGTCCGGTGGTCGAATTCGTCACCCTGATGCCTTTCGTCGTGCCGGCGGTCGTCCTGGTGTTCGGCATGTTGAGAGTTTATGGACGCTATTACTTCATGGTGCGCTGGCCCATCCTTTTGATTGCCGGCTATGTCATCCTCTCCCTGCCATATATGTTCCGGGCTGTCGATGCCGGACTTCGCGCCATCGATGTGCCCACGTTGACCGAGGCAGCCCAAAGCCTGGGAGCAGGGTGGGGGACGATCCTGTTTCGAGTCATTTTTCCGAACCTGCGCGTGGCGATTTTAAGCGGTGTCTTCCTCACTTTCGCTATCGTGATGGGAGAATTCACATTCGCCTCGCTACTGGTCTGGAAAGCATTCGGACCATATATGGAGGAGATCGGCTCGATGCGGGCTTACACACCTCAAGCTCTTTCCGTGGTGAGCTTCATCCTGACCTGGGCATCCATAGGTTTGATTCAACGGATCGCGCGCGGTGCTCCTGGTCAGGTGCAGATGGCTGGCGGTCGCTAAATTTTTTGATGGGATATTGAACTATGGCCTTCCTAGAGATCACCAATGTCACTAAGGTCTTTGGAAAAGATACAATCGCTGTTAAAGATTTCAATTTAAAAGTCGAGAAAGGTGAGCTAGTTTCATTTCTTGGCCCAAGTGGATGTGGCAAAACGACCACATTACGAATGGTTGCAGGTTTCGAACTACCCACCAATGGTAGGATCATTGTCGAAAATGAGGATATCACCTACCTGCCTCCCAACAAACGCAACGTAGGGATGGTGTTTCAGGCATATGCACTTTTCCCGAACATGACCGTCGCCGATAATATCGCCTTCGGTTTGAAGGTTGCCAGACGATCACCTGAGGAGATCCAACAGAGAGTCGACGAGATGTTGAATCTCATCCATATGGCAGGTTACGGTGATCGGTATCCTTACCAGCTCTCTGGTGGACAACAGCAGAGGGTAGCCCTTGCCCGGGCTTTGGCATTGCGCCCACGCATGCTCCTCCTGGACGAACCCCTCTCCGCCTTGGATGCCAAGATCAGGGTTGCGCTGCGCAGCGAAATCCGTAGTATTCAACGCGAACTGGGGATCACTACCATTTACGTAACCCACGATCAGGAGGAGGCACTCTCGATCTCTGATCGTGTCGTCGTCATGAACGTTGGTGAAATCGAGCAGGTAGGTACGCCCTTTGAAATTTATAATTTCCCAGCCACCGAATTCGTGGCGCAATTCGTAGGAACGCTCAACTCTTACGAAGCTGAAGTCGTCGATCCAAAGAATAAAATCCTCCGTCTGGATGGTCAACACCTAATCACGGCACAGGATTTAAGTGAAGCGCAGCCAGGCAGCAAGGTTACGATCGCCATTCGCCCAGAGAGACTCAGCTTTGCGAGCGAGGAGAAAAAAGCCAATGTCCTCGAGTGTATTATCGAAACCATAACCTTCCTGGGATCGATCGTGCGGATTGGGGTCAAAGTCGGAAATAACTCTCTCCACATGGATACCTTTAACAATCCATATCTCGAATTGCCGAAGATCGGAGACAAGGTCGAAATTACCTGCTCGCGAGAAGCCGTCCTGGTGTTACGTAATTCCTTCAGGCGGTAAGTCTTATTCGCCCAATCCAAACATGACGTTGAGGAGTTAAGTCTACGCCCCTGCCAATCCTGGAGGGGCGAAAAACTAGAATTTTTCGCGTAACAGAGAGGAATAAGACCTGTGGCAAAAGTTATCCTGGTGTTATCCGATGCATTGAGATATGACACTGCAGTGGCAGGTATGGGTTTCCTGGGACATCTTGTCGAACAAAAAAGAGCCAGCCTCTATCAGGTAACCGGCGAACTTCCCAGTATGTCTCGTCCAATGTATGAGACAATCCACACCGGTTTGCCTGCGATTGAACATGGCATCATTGCTAACTACATTGTTCGCAAGTCTAACAAACCCAATATCTTCGAATGTGCTATCAAAGCTGGCAAAACAACTGCCGCAGCTGCATATTACTGGTTCTCCGAATTGTATAACCGCGCTCCTTATGACCGCATCGATGATCGTGAAGTGGATGATGAAAGTTTGAACATCCAACATGGTCGCTTCTATACCGAAGATGCTTTTCCTGATATCGAGCTTTTCGCCACGGCGGGTATGCTCATACGCAGGTTTGAACCCGATTACATGCTCCTGCATCCCATGGGTATGGATTATACTGGCGAAAAATTTGGCGCCGACTCGCCCGAATATCGCAACCATGCAATCCTTCAAGATATGTGGCTGGCTGGTCTAATCACCGAATGGATGGAGCGAGGTTATACAATCCTGGTCACTGGAGATCATGGTATCAATGCTGACCATTTGCATGGTGGCACCACCCCCGATGTCCGAGATGTCCCGCTCTTTGTAATCCCCTTTGAAAAAGCTGGGCTGGGAAACACCAAGAAAACCATTTCGCAATTACAGATTGCTCCAACGATTTGCAGTCTGTTGGAAATTCCAATCCCAGATACTATGAAACTCCCTCCACTGTCGATATAGACTAACATAAACACTGTAAACAACCAAAGTTTCAATGAGCATGATACCAATCGAACCCTTGTTGATTACTTTCCTGGCTATTGCTTTACTGTTCGACTTCCTCAATGGCTTCCATGATAGCGCAAATGTAGTTGCAACGGTCATTGCCTCAAGAGCAATGTCACCACGAATCGCCCTGGGGATGACAGCATTAAGCAACCTCATCGGCCCTTTTCTTTTTGGGGTTGCTGTGGCGACTACCATCGGCAACGAAGTTGTCAGCTCACAGGCGGTAACAGTCCCAACCGCTTTGGCGGCCCTGTTGTCTGCGATCATCTGGAACATCGCAACATGGTGGCTTGGTATCCCTTCCAGCTCATCCCATGCCTTGATCGGTGGTTTTATCGGGGCAGCGATCATGGGTTATGGATTCGACGCCATCCAGGTCGCTGGAGTTATTAAAGTGTTTCTGGCGTTGTTCATCTCACCGATTCTGGGGTTATTGATCGGTTGGCTGATCATGGCTTTCTTCCTGGCGATCGGGCAGGGATTACCGCCCAACATCAACAAGGTGTTTCTAAAAGGCCAATGGCTGACTTCGATTTCGCTCGGATTAAGTCACGGAACCAATGACGCTCAAAAGACGATGGGCATCATGACCATGGGATTGGTTGCATTTGGTGCTTTACCTGAATTTGAGGTCCCTGCCTGGGTTATCGCAGCCAGTGCCGGTGCCATCGCTCTCGGCACGGCTTTGGGAGGCTGGCGGTTGATCAAGACCATGGGGGCGGGGTTTTATCGTGTCCGCGCAGTTCATGCTTTCTCATCCCAGATCGCCAGTACCAGCGTCATCCTTGGTGCAGCTTTGCTGGGTGGACCGGTGAGCACCACTCAGGTGATCAGCTCCACAATAGTCGGGGCTGGCGCAGCTGAGAGGATCAATAAAGTGCGTTGGGGGCTCGCTGGACAAATCCTGATGGCGTGGATCCTCACCATCCCGGCTACCGGACTGCTTGGTGCCCTACTCTTCTTTGCGATTAGGAACCTTGGGTGAGCGGACGAACTTAATGAGCAATGCCCGAACACTTACCTGCCTAATACGGCGATCAAGATCAATCCTGTGGTGATCAAACCAGCACCTGTCAACCGAACCGCAATACCCTGTTCTTTATAGATTACAAACGCCAGGAGTGCACCGATCACAATACTGAACTGGCGAAACGCGACGATATAACTGGCTAGAGGAGAAAGCTGGTAAGCCCATAAGATCAACCAATACGCACCAAATCCAAATAAAGCTCCCAAGATTGGCAGCTTCCATCCAGTTTTTTCGGGGTTTTGCCCATCGATTTTGGCAAATCGGAGCAAAATGAGATAGGGAAACAGCGAAATGGTGAAATAAAAATAGCCATAGCGAGCAGCGGTACCCGCGCCAGACTGAACCACTTCAGCTGCAACCTTATCCAGGTAAGTATATCCAACAGTCCCAAGCGCTGCCACAACCATCCAGACCGTCGCTCGATTGAAATAATTCCTCCAATGGAAATCCTCGAACGATTTCAATGGGACGAAAAAACAACCGACCGCAACCAGTATGATCCCAACCCACCCGAACGAGGTGAGCTGCCGCCCACGTAAGACATCGATCCAGGCAATGAAAAGCACCGGTAATGAACGCGCGACAGGGTAAACAATGGTGAAATCAGACGTTCCGAACGCTCTTGCCAATCCGTAGAGATAGAAAGCCGCGCTGATCCCCGCTCCAGTCACACAAACCCAAGCCAGCGGTGTCAACGACCTTGTTATGTATTCGGAGATAACTGCAGGAAGGAACCCCACGATCGCTGTTATGATAAGCATTCTGCGATAGAATTCCCCCTCTGAGCGGGCATAGCGGGCCAGTAAATTCCAACCTGCATGCATAAATGTCGCGACCATAATGATTGCGATGACGGTCTGGCTCACGAACCAATTATATCTCTCTTCTCAAAATCTTGGTTAGTTGACACCCACCTTTACCAGTGCGATAATGACTCTCAAACTTTCATGCGAGGTGAACCATGCAAATCTTGCTCATCTTCTCCTTGATCATGGCCTTTCTTGTCGTGCTTTTCGCTCTTCAAAATGTCGATCCGGTGACTATCCGGTTTCTGGTTTGGGAAACAAAGGGTTCACTGGCATTGGTGTTGATCATCACCTTAGTTGCGGGGGCATTGATCAGTTATCTCACCACATTACCCTCACAGATTCGCCGCCGTTTGTTGATCTCCCAACAGCAAAACCAGATCACCGAACTACAAACTCGCCTGGCTGAATTCGAACGTAAGATCGAAGAGCAGAACGATCAGATAGAAAAAGTCGCATGAATCGACTTCATCCAGAGATGGACTTACCTGAATATGGAGATACAGCAATGAATCAATCCTCTTCCCAATCCAGACTAGAGCCCTATTTAGAAAATCAAGAAAACCATCATATGAGCCCCGAGGAATTTCGAAGATTCGGCTATCAAATCATCGATTGGATCGTAGATTACAACGCAAACGTAGAGAATTACCCGGTGCTCTCTCAAGTTCAGCCGGGTGAGATTCGGGCGAAGCTTCCTCAAGAACCGCCAACTAAAGGGGAAGACTTTGATGTCATTCTGGCGGAAATTGACCGGATCATTATGCCAGGTATAACCCATTGGCAATCGCCAAACTTCTTCGCGTACTTCCCGGCAAACACATCAGGTCCTTCCATTTTGGGTGAGCTGCTATCCGCCGGCCTTGGCATTCAGGGCATGCTTTGGGCTACGAGTCCAGCCTGCACAGAGCTGGAGACACATATCCTTGATTGGCTGGTTGACATGCTAGGTTTGCCACAACACTTCAAATCGACCAGTCGTGGAGGCGGGGTAATCCAGGATACCGCTTCGAGCGCCACGCTGTGCGCTATCCTGGCTGCGAGAGAGAAAGCAACGGCGTTCAGAACCAATCAAGTGGGATGCGACGGAAGGTTGATCGCCTATACCTCTACACAGGCTCATTCTTCCATCGAGAAAGGAATTGGGATCGCTGGGATTGGTAAACAAAACCTGAGAATGATCCCGGTCGATAGACACTACGCCATGCAGCCTGAAGCGCTCGCCCACCAGATCGAGGAGGACCGCCGCGCCGGAATGATCCCATTTATCATTGTTGCAACGATCGGGACAACATCTTCGAACGCCATCGACCCACTTCCCGAGATTGGACGTATCGCTGCGGAACAAGGTTTGTGGCTGCATGTCGATGCAGCCATGGCAGGCACGGCTGCTATCTGCCCTGAATTCCGCCATATCCATGCGGGGTTGGAATACGCAGACAGCTATTGTTTCAATCCGCATAAATGGATGTTCACAAACTTCGACTGTGATTGTTTCTACGTGAAAGATCGCTCTGTCTTGATCCAGAGTTTAAGCATTCTGCCGGAATATCTTCGGAATAAAGCTAGCGAATCGGGTGCAGTGATCGATTACCGTGATTGGCATATACAGCTTGGAAGGCGCTTCCGGGCACTGAAGCTCTGGTTCGTCATTCGCCATTATGGCATTGAAGGTCTGCAATTTCATATTCGCAAGCATGTGGCTATGGCACAGGAATTTGCCCGCTGGGTAGAAAAAGACCCGGCCTTCGAGCTGGCAGCCCCTGTGCCCTTGAACCTGGTTTGTTTCCGTTTCAAGGGAAGCGATGAACAAAATCGCACCCTGCTCGATCGGCTAAATCAATCCGGGAAGATCTTCCTGACCCATACGACCCTGGATAACCGAATTGTCTTGCGCATGTGCATCGGGCAGACCTATACAGAGATGCACCATGTCCAAGCTGCCTGGCATCTGATCCGTTCGTATGCGGAGCGACTCAATTAATGTGTGACCCAAGAATTATTCTTGTAACGCCTGAAGCATTTTGACCTATTGAACATGTTTCGCAACCGCCTAGCAACCCGAAAACCTGTTCGCCGTATTGGAGCAGAACATTACATCCTGCTGATGTTACTGACTTTTGCTCTTTCGGTGATCGTCGTCCGATTATTCCTGGAGCTCACTGGCTATCCCCAGCTCGGTAATCGCACTATCCATATTGCTCACCTACTTTGGGGAGGGCTGTCCTTGTTTGCAGCAGCAATCATCCCCCTAGTCTATTCCAACAGGTGGGCATTTGATGCTGGAGCGATCCTCGCCGGACTTGGTGTTGGCTTATTTATCGATGAGATTGGGAAGTTCATCACCCAGAATAACGATTACTTTTATCCGCCTGCCGCCCCGATAATCTATGCCATCTTTCTAATGTGTGTACTCTTCTATCTGCGGATGAAAAAACACCGCTTCAATGATCCACGAACAGAACTTTATTCTTCCCTATCTTTACTGCAAGAATTACTCGACCGAGACCTGGAACAGGATGAGAGAGAGGAAATTGAAAGTAAATTAAACTTCGTTCTCGAAACTTCTCAAGAACCACATCTGATTCAATTGACAAAGGAATTATTGGACTTCATAAAACATTCGCAAAACCATGTCGTTCCCTCAAGCCCTGATTTTGTCCAACGAGTTAAGTCGCAACTGCTGTGGCTGGAGGTGCATTATTTCCCCCTGCATCGGTTGAGACTCTTGATCATCGTGGGTTTGATCTGTTCAGGCGTGTTCTTAGCAATCACCTCACTGGGTTCACTCCTGCTCCTCTTATCAATAAAACACCCTTTTCTTGATATTATCCGAACACCCGACCTTGCCGATTCCGTCACAGAGAAATGGTTTCTTGCCATACACTTCTTACAGTTATTTAATGGCTCACTATTATCATTCAGTGGTATTCTTCTGGCACAAAGAGATATCCGATCCGGCAGTAGCCTCGGCATTTTTGGGCTCCTCGTCCAACTCACAATAATCGATCTTTTTCTCTTTTATTACTACCAGTTTTCGACTATTATTTCTGTGTTAATTCAATTCATATTATTCCTGGCATTGATCCGATTCCGACATCGATCTCTCAAAACCGATTAATCATGTATGGAGGGATGAACTTCCTTCCACCATAACACCTGATCCAGTTTATACGGGAAGGGTGCTCTCCAATCTTTGGCGGGAGCAGAAAACTGCCTGGGATCGGCGGGATGTAATCTATCTAAACTCAAGTTCTGTTTCAGCCAGGTAGAGCCCGCACGGACAGAATCCACATCATCGATCGGAACTATGTACTCACGGCTTATCCTCGTACCCTGAATGATCTCATTTTTCTCAATTATGATATGACTGACCAATTTATTCCTTGGATTTATAATCACTTTCGATACCACACCGGTAATCCCATCCTTGTCAATAATCTCTGAGCCGATTTCCGGCTGCATTCTCCTCATTAACTTCCCTGTGTCTTCCCCAGCAACGCGAGGCAAACCAATCACTCCCCGGACATACGGGACACTTCCTGCAATTTCTTCGACTGCAGTGCAAACTTCGTTGTCTGGCACGACGCCGGTCAGGTTTATCCAACCATGTTGGCAGCCAACATTAATCACATATGGGCGCGTCCTCTGATCGTTCCCCAGGGCGCGAGCTACCATAACTCTCAAATCTTCATCGATGATGATCTCGTTTCTAAAACTCTTCACACCATCAACTTTTCTGGCGCACTCTTCAGCCAGATACTTGTTCAGACTTTTCGAGACATGACCATATAAAGTGACCTCACCATTTACTGCCTCTACCTGAATATCATTGAAATCCAACACTCGGATCGATTGTTCTTTCCAAATCGATTCCATGACCTTCTCCCGGAGGTCCTCATCATGAGGAGATATCCGCGAAGTTTTGGTGATCTTGTTTACAATTCCCGATCGTCGAATCACGTTTTCCATGGCAAGCATATTCCACCTCCATCCAACAACTGTCCAGGCAACTCATAATTAACAAAATTTTGTTAATGCATCGTCAGCAAAAGATAATAAATCAGCTAATTTCCCCAAGAAAGTCTCGAAAATTTTAGAAAAACCTTGCGAATAACGGGTTGTTTTGTTAAGACCAGCTATTCCCCCAGGGAGAATACCAATCTTCTATTCAGGAGACGGCTCAAATTCATTGGCAGTGGCTCTCAAAATGAGGCCCTGAATACACTTCGTACGACGTATTATCTGAAGAGGCGACCAACCAGATTGCAGCGATCCCACTTTCCCCGGTTAGATCCACGAAACGCAATTCGATACAGTAAATCCACTGGGGACTCGCATCTTGTTCTCCAGACCCCGTTTTGTATTCAATCACTTTGACGATCTCAACCTGTTGGCAGGTCGTCCTATCATTGAAACCAGGATCCCCGCAAAGCGCAGCAATCGCCTGATCCTTCAACGTTCTTGGTAAGCATGCTCTGATTGTAAGAGGGAAAATGAGTGCAAACATCATGAGAGCACCCTTTTTCATCTCTCGTTCTCCTGAAAAGCTTAATCCCAACTGGTCAACCAAATATCTCCCACCTCAAAATAGCAAAAAAATAAACCCTGCACAAGTTATAAAGATCATCTAGTTCATTTTACAGATTGGGATCATCAGACTAAAAAGTGACCCCCGCAGGTTGATTTTTGCGGGGGTCGATAGTTCGATCAGCTGAGCCGAACAATGTGATTAATTGGTGGTGTTATTGTAGAACCAATTATAAGCAAAGTAGCCACTCTTGGGGCTTTGCATTCGGATGGCGATCTGGTATGAACCCTTTAATGCTGCTGGTATTGTGAAAGTGAATTGTTTCGATCCACCACTGCCAGATTCCGCCGTCCCAACCACGATGCCCCCAACGCCTTTCGTCCCCATTGGCCCCATCGTCACCGTGAAACTGTCGTTGGGTGGGAGGTTATATGCCTGGATTGTCACGCTTGTATCCCGGACAACGCTCAGGATAGAAAAAGTTGGGAATCCTGAATATCCAGGAGGGGGAGTAGGTTGCGGGCCTCCGGTGGTATTGTTGAAGAACCAGTTATACGCGAAGTAACCACTTGTTGGGCTCTGCATTCGAATGGCGATCTGATAATAACCTTTCAAAGCCGAAGGGATGCTGAAGGTGAATTGCTTGGATCCGCCACTACCGGAATCAACAGTATCAACCTTTATCCCCCCAATCCCTTTTGTGCCTATTGGACCCATGGTCACATCGAATCTATCGTTGGGAGGCAAATTGAAGGTTTGCACCGTTACACTTTTATCACGCTCGACGCTCGTAATAGAAAAGGTTGGAAAGCCAGAATAGCCAGGCGGAGGCGTTGGTGTTGGTGGCGGCGTTGTACCTTTGGCTATACAAAGTATTTGCCCCGGATAGATTATCCACGGATAGGATATGTTGTTGATTTCAGCGATGTACCGCCAGTCTACTCCGTAGTATCGTGCGATCTTGACCAGGTACTCACCGGGTTTTACGGTATGGTATTGAGTACAGGTCGCAGCCCCGACTGTCTGAGCCGAATATCCCATCCCGACCAGTAATAAAGAGAGTACTGCAAATATGATTGATACTTTCTTGACCATTGACATGTATTCCTCCTTATTTTTTACGTCTCCTCACTCAGCGCATGTTCCCAGCAAATCCTGTGATGAGTCTCGAAGCATAGGGAAGGTCTATACGAAATTCCTGCCTCCTATCATGTTACCTATTTGTTCATTGCCAAACCATAAGTACCAAACTTTTGCATCACGCAGACGATCCTTCCATGGGGAAGGTTTTCATCCGAGACCAGAAATGAGGGACACACAATCCATTTCAATTGCATAGGATCCCAATAGTAAATGCTCAAAAGTCCTTCTTCCCAAAACTCCCTGTGATCATATGTGAGATTGAAATAGACATAATTTAAACCCCACAAAGTCTGATAAGCAATACCAAAATCATCATAAATAGAGAAATCTATCCAACGATCGACGAATTCCAGATTTTGATGTGGATGAATTAGCTTGTTCGGTTTTATCCGATTAATCACCGCAGTGGCATTATAGGCAGAATTGACCATATATATCCCCCCTCGACCCAGATATACTTCTGCAGGTTCGTCAGCCGCAAGCTCAAAATTTGCCGATGAGAATTCTTCCATTGCAAAACCCTGTGTCACTCTCGCTCCCAATAAACCGGAGCAAATAAACACAGCAGTCAATGCTAAAAATGCATTTTTTATATTCACGCTCTGGCTCCAGATTGCCGATGGCAATGTATTTCTCGACACATGTACACTCCCGTTATCTTTTAAGCGGGAGACCATGGTCATTAGTTCCCAATCCCATTTCATTATACCTCCGTAGCGGCTTCTTTCATCTTTCAATTTTGTATTCCGACCTCCAAGGTCACAATGCGATTGTGATATTAATGGTAGATCGATTCGCTCATCAATTGGTGTAATCATGAGACACAGATTGTGTCACAAATATTGCCACCGTCGTTGGGCTATGGACTTGCTTTCGATAATACCCGCTTGATGAAATCGTATGTATGATAAGCTGCCTTTTCTCTCTCTTTATCAAGCAATAGACAATGTGTTGAGTTCTCTAACCAGATCAGGTCCTTGATCGAGGAGTTCACTCTATTAAAAATTACCTCAGCTCCTTCGGGAAAGATTGTCTGATCCAATCGCCCCTGGACAATCAAAATTGGATGTGTGATTTTGGGTAATGATCGCCTTATCAGATGCTGCATTTTGACAATCTGGGCTGCGGCAGGGACCGAGTCAAGCTCATATCCTTGCCAACGCTCCTCGACGATGGGACTGGGAACTCCTACCCTTCTTTTTTTCATCGATTTCAAAAAGTAACGGAAGATTACAGCGAGATAAGCGAGCCGGTTTTTGGGGAGCAGTGCTGGTGCATATATTAACAGCCCCTTGATTTCGGGATGTCTGAGTGCCAGGTAAAGCGCGATCAACCCTCCCAATGATTCACCGCCGACAAAAACCAATTCGCAATTTTTTATTAATTCCTGGTATTCATGGTCGGCATGATTGACCCAGTCCACCCATTTGCATCGGTGGAGATCCTCGATCTGCGTTCCATGGCCAGGAAGTAATGGACAGACCACGGTATATCCCTCATTGTTAAGTTCCCTTGCGAGCCAGTCCACTTCGACAGGGGTGGCTGTATACCCATGCAGCAATAATACCCCTATATTCCCACCCCGATAGTACTTTGGTGAGCTGTCGAATTGAGAATTTTTTAAATGGGTACTCATGAAGGCTCACCCTCAGCTTTTACATGCATTGTATCTTCAGCTCACCGATGGATAAACCATGAACAAGCTGCAGTGATTCTTTGTCCTGGTTTGGTCCTCAGCATTGAATTTATCCCGATAATCCAGAAAAAATCGGAGCTTTCGATTTGTAGCTCCGATATTCACAATATACGGTCAATAGGAAACTATCCTGGGTAATCTTCTCGCCTGTTCAATCCAAGCTTTTATTTGATTGAGGGACGGCATTTTGCGAACCAATTTCTTCTCTTGATTGATCGCCAACAAAGTTTTGTATAGATTATCTCCGTTTCGCTGAGCGAGCTCGACCACTGTGTCGACGCCAGCTTCTTCTAAAAGATCTGAGTATTCTTCCCCAACACCCTTTATCCGGAATAAATCTGCCAGGTTCACCCATTCCAGGATAAGTTTTTCACTGATCCCTGTTTTCTCAGAAAGTTCTTGTCTCCCTTTCGGGGTTTTCCCCCGCTCGAGTAATGCCTCAGTTGTGCTTACGCCATTCATTTTTAATTTCGTGGCATACTTCTCCCCAACACCTTCTATTCTGATTAATGACACCATAGCATACTCTCCTTCTTTAGAATAATCGACAATGCATTTCGAATTTCGTATTGATTGATGTTCAGACCTCCTTCCTTTATCTAACCTGGATGAATCAAGGCTTGTTCTGCATGATTACTGGCAAAAAGACGTTTTGCTTATATTGAGAGCGTGTGGCATATTTCAGCAAATCGGCACCCGCATCCCAGTACGCCAGATGGCTGACACCATCGGGAGCAACTTCTAGAGAGACATCTCCAAATTCACCCTCTGAACCAGCATCATCGACGATCTCTATCAGCCAATTCTGACCATTAAAATAAGCGACTTTGACCTGGTGCTCAGGGCTGCCCGGCAAGAATGTATAAGCGATATGTGGACGGTCGTTTGAATCCAATGAGAGTGAGGATTTCTCTCCTGCCCAAAAATTCTTGTCGACTCGAGTGATAACCCAATCCGAGCCATTAAAAAATGCGTACATCAATCCACCTGCTTGAGCACCAGATCGATAACTGATGTGAGGGTGATCCTGAGAATCGATCTCAATGGAACTGCTCAAGCCGCTATTAATCATCGGATCAACCGTAGAAACCTGCCAACCGCTCCCATCGTTGTATGCATATTAAAGCTTCCGCTCACCGCAATCATTGAAACTGATGTGTGGTCTGTTGCGTGAGTCCAATGCCAGTGACACCCGTGGTGGTGCGATCGAGCAGGTCATGTCGAAAACCGTCCCGATAACCCAATCGCTGCCATTGAAGCGAGCATATTTCAACCGTTCATTGGTATCATCCCAATAGGCAATCCGGGGCAAATCTTTTGTATCCAATCTCAGAGAGCTGGACATCCCCACATTCCCTTCGGTATCCACAATTTCTTTTATCCATTTTGTCCCATCGAAATAGGCATAACCTAAATCTCTCTGCCAATAGCGAAAATAGGCGACACTGGGAAGGTCTTGTTTATTCAATCGCAATGAGGTCGAGACATGGCTGGGGGCAAGCTCTTCAATTAACCTGGATTGCCATTTGGTACCAGTGAAATAAATAATCCTTAAATCCGTCGATAACCCACCGCTGGCGTTATCCCGCAGATAAGTTATGTGGGGCTGAGAACTTGAATCAAGAGCAAATGAGAGAGAAGACCCACCATTGGTATCTATTGTTTCTACCCTCCAGGCTCCGGTTTGAAGAGAAGGTGGAAAACCTAATGAAATTTTGGTGGGGTATCCCATAGGTTTTTGAAAAAACCTTGGGAAAATCAGATACATCCCCAACGGCAACGCTATGCCTAATTTCAGCAATGCCTGGAAATTTCTCCACATTTACTGACCTCCATGGTAAAGAAAACAAAAAACTGAACGCAGAAATTGATATTTATAATTTATAGAAAACTTGCCTACCACTAGACAACCACCCCCCTGACCAGCGTCAAAATTATCATAATATTGGAAAAACTTACATTATACTAATGATGGTTGTTATCCAATGTTTGAAAAAACAGTCTTCATCCCTGGGAAAGGCTCGATTTACACCGGATTACTCTCTCGGTACCTGCCACCGATTCCTGAGGGCATCGTCAGCACATGGCTCAAGGAACATGTCCAACGTGGTTCATGGGTTCTCGATCCATTCGCTAGTAACCCCTGGCTAACTGTTGAGATAGCACGCGCCGGTTATAAAACCCTGGTCGCTGCGAATAACCCGATTAACCGATTCTTGATCGAATTGGCAGCCCATCCGCCATCCAGAAATGAAATCCAATCCGCATTGGCGGAGCTGGCCGCAGCACGCAGCGGCGAAGAACGGCTGGAATCTCACTTGAATAAATTATACCTGACAAAATGTCCTGGCTGTGGGTTATCTCTTCCCGCACGCGCCTTTCTCTGGGAGAAGGACGCGAGACAACCTTTTGCGCGCATCCTTGAATGTGAGCAATGTGGAGAAAACGGCGAATTTGAGCTCTCCGAAGAAGATCTCCAGCTCCTCTCGCAATTCCAGCGATCTGGATTACACCGTGCCAGAGCTCTCGAAAGAATAGCCCCCTTCGGCGATCCAGATCGGGTCAATGCAGAAGAAGCTCTTAATGTTTACCTGCCTCGAGCAATCTATGCCCTGGTAACGTTGATTAACCGCCTCGAAGGGCTGATTTCGGTTTCCCCTCAAGATCATGATAATCCAGCTCGTCTTCGATGTCTTTGGGCATTAGCACTTAATGCCTTCGATCAGGGAAATGTTTTATGGTCGCATCCGAGCAGTCGGCCTAGACCCAGGTCGCTTTCCGCATCTCCCAGATTCCGAGAGAACAATATCTGGTATGCCTTAGAATCCACCATCCACCAATTCACTGACGAAACGATTCCTGTACCTATCTTTAGATGGCAAGAATTCCCGGATTTCGAATATGGAATCGTCATCTTCGAAGGACCCCTGAGAGATTTAAACTTGGCATATCGACTACTTCCGTCTGGAAGAGTCCCTCTGACCGCCGTTATCGCGGCAGTTCCGCGCCCAAATCAGGCATTCTGGACATTATCAGCGCTTTGGGCAGGTTGGTTGTGGGGTCGGGAGGCAGTTGGACCTTTTCGTTCTGTGCTGCGCAGGAGAAGATACGATTGGAACTGGCATTGTACCGCACTCACTGCTGGCTTCTCGGCGCTTGGCCAGTTGGTCAGTCAGGAAACTCCCATTCTGGGGCTGATCCCTGAGGCTGAAGCCAATTTCCTCACAGCATCATTAGTGGCTTCATATCTGGCAGGATTCATTCTAAGGGGTGTCGCCATGCGTTCCGACGGGATGTTCGCTCAGGTCCTTTGGCGTTCCAAGCACTCTCGATCCGAAACCTTACCGAATGTAGATACTCGATTTGATCGAACGAGGGCACAGAAACAAATTGTAACCTGGGTAAAGGGTTACCTTCGGGAAAGAGGCGAACCAGCCGACTATCTCTCAATCCACACCGGCAGCCTTTCGGACTTGATCAGTAACAACGTTATCCCACCTGACCGTCAAGATGTTGGTAACACATATTCTAAGACCGATCTTTTGCTCAAGGAAAGCTTTACATACAAGTTCGGATTTCTTCGTTTCGGTGGCGGAGAAAAATCCCCGGAGACGGGAATGTTCTGGCACAATGAGATCACCGATCCTGCCGAGAGCTTGATGGATCGAATAGAGACAGCCTTTCTGAACACTCTGATCGCAAGAAAAGAAATAACCAGATTTCATCTTGAACGCCTCTTGTGCGATCAGTTCCCAGGATTCTTCACACCGCCATCCGATCTGATCGTGGCGTGTATTCGCTCATATTGCGACGAAGAGTCATCTTCCAATGGTTTACTAAGGCTGCGCCAGGAGGACCAACCAGAATCGAGGAAAACTGACCTGATGGATATTCACGAGAATATCGCCTCATTGGGCACAAAGCTGGGTCTCCAGGTCTCTGGTAACCAACCCACACTCTGGCAGGATCACCACGGGGATATTATCCTGGCATTTTATATCATTACAGATGCAAGAATCAGCAAAATCATAAAGCATAGCACACTGCTTCCACAGATTTCGGTGATCGTCATCCCTGGTGCACGAGCTAACCTGATTCTCTATAAATTACAACATGATCCCCTGTTGCGGATGAAGATCGCGGCCGGTTGGCGTTTTGTTAAATTCCGCCATCTACGCTCCCTGACATTATCTCCGCTGATCTCACCAATAAATATCCATGAGATGTTGGATTCAGATCCTCTTACCGAAGCCCCAGCTCAATTGCGATTACTTTAATATTTCGAAATCAAACACCACTCCATAATTATTTGATTTTCTTGATAAATTCTGTATACTTATACCAGATCTGTTACCAAATTCTTAATCAGAGAGGAGAATGCACTATGGACGTGGGTAAATCTTTTTCATACCAGTTTGAGGATAACAACTGGATCACCAAAATGTTGATTGGAGCGCTTGTTTCTGCGGTGCCCATCCTCAACTTCGCCTGGCTTGGCTATATGGTTGATTTACTGCGGAATGTGATGGATGGCGTCTCTCTTCCACTACCGGAGTGGAGCGATTTTGGTGAGAAATTCATGAAAGGACTGATCGTCTGGCTGGCAGGGATAGTCTATTCCCTTCCTGCAATAATACTCGGTTGCATCCCCTTCAGTATCCTTGCCTTCTCAGGGGGCATGGAGAGCGGTGATCTCCAGGATACATTGTTAGCAGCTTTCACTGGCTTAGGACTGCTCTTTGGTTGTCTTCTCTTTATATATTTCTTGGCATTAAGCTTTTTCTTCCCGGCAGTCTATATTAACTTCGCCCGTAAAGGCACTTTTAATTCTTGTTTTGAATTTAGTGAAATCATCCGCATAGTGACCTCCAATGTAAACAAGTACCTTACAGCATGGCTGGTGAGCATTGTTGCGGGCATCGTGGTCAGCTTTATATTGGGGATTGTTTCGGCGGTACTAGGGTTCATCCCCTGTCTTGGTTGGATCATCGCCTGGCTCATCGGAGCAGTTGGTGCAGTTTATGGGCTGACGATCTATGCCCATCTCTTTGGTCAGGTAGCTTCCACACCATCAATGGCTGCTTCAACAACCATGTAATAGGGGATGAGTTCAGGAAATTTTTCTTGATAATCTTCGAACAATATTGCTCATCCAAAACTGACTCAGCATCCCCAGCCAGCTCCAATTAGCTGGCTGGGGGAATATCTGAAAATAGAGGGAGCTCGTATCGAAATTAGATCAGCCGTCACCCGAAGTGGGGAGAGGGGTCTCCGGTGTCCAAAAGGGGTCCTCTGAGGTGGGTGTAGGTGTTGGTGTAACAGTCGGCGTAGGGGTGTTTGTAGGTGTAGGCGTGATCGTTGGGGTACTAGTCGGAGTCATGGTCGGAGTGAAGGTTGGAGTTGGTGTTGGGGTCTGTGTTGGGGTCGGTGTGGGCGTCGGCACCTGTAAGTTCAATCGGATCATAAGTTCCGCATAAGTGTCATGGATGCTATTAACCGTTAAACGCAGGGTGACTTCGCCAGCTGGAAGGTCCTCCAGATCCCATTCATAAATTTTTACTGCCTCATTCACTGCCGTCCTATCCCTTTTCAATGTCTCCCATTTTACCGGGTCATGCCCCAAACCAAAATCGATCTGATATGAATCGAAATCAGCGGTTGCACCAGCTTGCGCGAAGATCTCGAGCGGAGTATGCGTGATCGTATCGCCATCCCTGGGGGAATGGAATTGTAATAACGGGTGTGAATCTTCCGCAGTACATCTTCGTGTTGGCACAAAGAATAACGGAGGTTCGAATCCATATATCTTGGCCCACGCCTGACCTGCCGGGTCGTTTTTTAGCCAGCGGATCGCCCATGGATCGGTTACGTTCAATACCTTCTTTTCTGCTGTGAACCTGTCACATGCCGGCGAAGCCTCAAGACCAGTCCAGGTGTCGATCAATACTTTCTTCCATAAATCCTCGCTGGCAGGGAGAGGTAGTTGGTCGGCAGCAAACAGCTCCGTCTTCTGGGTGGGACAATTTGGCGAAGGCTCTGTCCCGGAGATGGCGCAAATAACCCGCTCTACAATCCCGGCTGGTCGGGTGAAAGGCGATGGTCTTCCAGTTGCAAGCCGGTCGATCGCGGCTTGCATGAACTCCGCCCACACCGGCGCGGCGCCGGTCACTCCAGAGACGTTCTGCATGGGAGAGTAGTCCGCATTCCCGATCCAGACCCCAACAGCCAGCTCTGGGACATATCCAAGTGTCCAGTTATCCCGGAAATCATTGGTCGTGCCTGTCTTTACAGCAGCCTGGAATGGCAGATTCAGAATCGAATTCGGACCGAATGCAGGAGTACGAGCTTCGTTGTCTGAGAGAATAGAAGTTATCAAGTAGGCATGCTCAGGACGGATCACCTGATCGCCTGCGGGCGGTGAGTAATCGAAAATCACCTGACCGTTAAAATCGACAATGCGCGTGATCCCAACCGGGGGGACACGTCTGCCTGTATTTGCAAAGATGCTATAAGCGCCGGTCAGTTCCAAGAGAGTAACTTCACCGCCGCCCAGAGTTAGTGAGAGACCATAATCGTTGCGGGTGAGAGTTGTGATCCCCATTCGCCGCGCCAACGCGATCAGCCCATCCTCGTTAGGGGTTTGAGGATTGTCGTATATGCCCACGAAATAAAGGGTCTTCACCGCCGGGACATTGTATGAATTAGCCAGAGCAGAACGCACTGTGACTGGCCCATGGAAACGATCGTCATAATTGACAGGCTTATACGGAGGACGAGTATCACCGGGATCACCTGATGGTGGATATTCGGAGGGCACATCCCAAATTAATGTCGCAGGTGTCCAGCCTTTCTCGAAGGCTGCCGTATAGGTGAGTGGTTTGATCGAAGAGCCCGGCTGCCGGGGACTGATCGCCATATTCACCTGGCCATCGATCGCCTCGTTATAAAAATCAGCCGATCCAACCATTGCCAGGATCTCGCCAGTGGTGGGCTTGATTGCCACCAGCGCCCCATTGGAGGCGTTATGATCCCTGAGCGCAGCTACCTGTTGGGCTACGATCTCTTCAGCCAGTTCTTGCAGATCCGGATCTAGAGTTGTATATACCGTGAAACCCGAGCGATAAATCGTCTGCGGATCGAATTGAGCTTCCAGCTGCGATCGAATAAAATTTACCCAATGAGGATAGCGTATCTCGATATCGGGCGATGGGAACTGATAATTTTCTATTTCCTCGGTTGCGCTGGCAACATCGAGAGCGCCAACACAAACCCTATGTTGACTGTTGCTTACATAGATACAACCCTGCTCCTGGCTGGTTTGATACATGAGAAATAACACCTGTTCCATCCGCCGCAGGGTCACCTCGCGGTTTGAGTAGACATCGTAGACCGATGGTGCTTGCGGCAGACCAGCCAGGAAGGCAGCCTGACCCAGAGTGAGTTTATCCGCAGAAGACCGAAAATATGTCTGGGCTGCAGCCTCCACCCCATACGCCAAATTTCCGAAGTAGATCTCATTGAGATAGAGTTCCAGGATCTCATCTTTCGTATAACGCCGGGTGATTTCAGCTGCCAGGATAGCTTCACGGACTTTACGTGTATAGGTTTGCTCGGAACGTTCTTCCGGAGTGAAGAGTAACGTCCGCGCCAGCTGCTGAGTGATCGTCGAAGCTCCTGAAATGGTCTCTCCTCCCCGGAAATTCTGCAGAAAAGCTCTCCCGATGGCAGTCACATCGAAACCCGGGTGGCTATAAAAACCGGAATCCTCAGTGGCTACCGTAGCTGCCACCAGATATGGCGAAATCTTTTCGAGGGGCACATAAGTACGCCGTCCAGCTGAAGGATCTAATATCTCATAAAGGATATTGCCTTCCCTGTCCAGAATGCGCGTTGTCTCAAATTGCGCAGCCCTCCGACGGAGATCCTCAACCGGCGGCAAGGTCGCTGCAATGCGATAATACTGGAAGAGTAAGATTGATATTAGCGCGATTGTGAGGATAACCACCCCGAAAACCCCTGCAATGATTATGCGGATCAGACAACTTGCCAGGGGTTGCCAATCGACGGGTTCGGCTTTCTTCTTTGCCCTGGAGATTCTGTTGGCTTGATATGTTTGAGTGGTGGATGATTGCCTGGAACTCACCAGCGAGGATCGGCGAACATTTCCCCGATACGAGGCGGGTGTCGCCCGAGTTGCGTTGAGATCGATCTCAGATATAGATTCCTGATCCCTATCACGGATATAGACCGGAGAGGCAAGGCTTCTCCTTTCAGTTTTTGGCTCTTCTGTTTGTTGGCTCCTGGTTGTAAGGATGGGTTTTGTATCTTCAATCTCCTCGTTCGGCTCGCTTGATTGTAAATATTGGTTGGTTACATTAAGCTCATCATCTATTAGATCCCAACCCCCGGCAGTATATGAATGATATAATGCATCTTCCCCCCCTCCAGCTCCTTTCTCAAGATTTGACTGATCCTCGCTCAGAGATTGTTCGGCATTCTCGTTGGGTTGCATTTCATCGACGTGCTCGCGATCCTCGAGATGAGCATTTTCGTTGGGTAATAACCGATCGCCAGCATTTTCATCTGATGCCGATGATCGGTTGAGATGATTCTCATTCTCGCTTTCAGAGCCCGGTTTTGTGTCCAATGCGATCATATCAATCGGCTAATTTCGACGCCACAAGCACTTTCCAGACCCCTCTCATCACCGTTTCGTCTTGCTGGTTTTTCACATCCAGGTCGATAGTTACCGAGCCCCCACCCAAACGTCGCAGCTCTTTGGTTTCGATCACGGTCATGATGACATGGATTGTGTCACCGATATAAATCGGTTTGGTGAACTTCCACTCGGCGATCTCCCGAAATGCAAGCACGGTCCCCTCGAGAACACCGGTTCGAACTGCCAGACCCGAGGCAATCGAAAGCCCAAGTAAACCATGTGCCACACGACGACCAAAAGGACTCCTTTTGCTATATTCCTCATCGGTATGAATAAGATTGTAATCACCGGATATCCCCGCAAAATTGACAATGTCCGCCTCGGTTATCGTTCGACCTGGACTCGCTATCCGCATCCCAAGTTCGAACTCTTCGAAATATTTTCCACGTTGATAATAGAATTCGATGTTCATTTAACACCATCAATCATGGTCTGGATTTCTGATGAATTTTTTCGAGCCCGTAGACCCGGGACAAGGGGAAAACGACTAACAGGCCAGTTTCAGGTTGGCTTAGATCTCCCAGGATCGAATGAGTGGCACGAACGATTTCATCTACCATCGGTTCGTCCGATACCACCGAGAACAGTGTTCTGCTAAGCAGCTCTTCATGCTTGTAGAAATCCTCCAGGCGTGGTAGCAGGGGCAGGTCGTCCCAAAGGCTTGGATGCTGGCGTAATTTTCCGATCCCTGTGCTGTTCATAATAGTTACACCAGGTGCTCCAGCCTTCTCCCAAGCTTCCAAAATGTCTCTAAGTTTATCGGTATTTTGGAGAACAAGTAATACCATGAACATCAGGCAATCTCCTCTTCTTTTTCAGACTTCATTACCAGCTCGAAAGTTCCCTTCGGCTTGGCAAACAGCGCCCTTAACATAGGCGGGGTGATTAGTGTCGTCACCAATATCATCCCGATGATAGCCGAAAATTCGCCTTGATTCATTAATCCTTGTTCGATCCCCACGCTGGCAAGGATCAAGCCAACCTCACCACGTGAGACCATACCCGCACCCAGTTGCGCAGCTTCTCTCCATGAAAATCCAGCCAATCGTGCACCGGCTCCTGCGCCGATTAATTTGCCAAAGATCGCAATCGAAGATATCCCCACAAACAGCCAGATAACGCTGGGTTCCAATTGTCGGGCATTCACCGACAATCCAATGTTAATGAAAAAAATGGGCACGAAAAATCCATAGGCAATTGCACTTACACCGCTTTCTAATCGTTCTTTCTCCGGGCTGCGAGCAAACATCAAGCCAGCCAAAAATGTGCCCGTGATAGCTGCCATGCTGCCAACCACCTCGGCAGCCACACCATAAAGGAAAAGGACAATCAGTGCTAATGAAAGCACACTCTGGCTGATCGGAAGATGCGATATTTTCCGGACGATGCGTGGCAAGATCCACAATCCAAAACCTGCCGAGAGTCCGAGAAAAAGGACCATCCTCAGGAACAATAATCCGATCGCGATGTATCCCTGTCCACCACCTGCCAAAGCCAGAAAGCCGGAGAAGAACAAGATCACCAGGATATCATCAAAAACAGCAGCACCCAACAAACCCAATCCAACCCGGCTCCTGAGCACGTTCAATTCCATGAGAGTCTGAGCTGAGATGCTGACACTGGTTGCACCAAGCGTTAAACCGAGAAATATCGCTGGATTTACATCAAAACCAAACATTCTACCCACTGCAAATCCCGAAAATGCTGGTATGACCACACCGAATATCCCAGCCAAGGCCGCCACCCTACCGGAACGCGCCAGTTCGGTCATGTGTAACTCCAGCCCGGCTACAAACATGAGCAAAAGCACACCGATTTCACCAAGCTGTTGAATCGTCTCCGGGAGCAAATGCTCGCTAAACATTGGCCAATGATAAATATCAAGCAATGAAGGTCCCAGGATAAGGCCCATCACCAGCTCACCTAACACAGAGGGCTGGCCAACCAAAGTGACCAGATAGCCTGCCGCTTTAGCAGCTAAAATGAGGAGGGCTAATAGCAAGATTAATTGAAGAAAAGGCGACATTTATTTGTTGTCCTTGGAGTTCCTTTTTGTCATTATGCCTGTAACTTCCTCACGAAATAATTAATGATCAATGAAAACTATTGAGAAATGTCAAGCCCCAGGAGGCAAATCTATTCTAGCATAACCTCTCACCAATTTTTATTCAGCTAAACTGATAGCATTCAGAAACTCCCCCAACCCCGGCCTCGCCCCTTCTGAGTTTGGGAATAGAGACTTCTCCCGGTTTCGTCTTCCCGGCAGGATAGAAGCCGGGAGGGGTGGAGAAAGGGATTGTTACCTAACACGCTTACGCTATTTATCATAGCGATTATGATAGAATGAATTCAAGGCACAAAGGATGAAGAAAGAAAAGAAGACGGTTGTTGCAGCTGCCCTGGGTGAATGTGTGCATGTCGCCGGAGTGATGAACTTCTTGCGACTGGCTGAGATGGCGGGCTGGCGGACAGTTTTCCTTGGTCCTGCGGTTCCTGTCGAGCGGGTGATCTCGGCCGCTCAAAATGAGAATGCCGACCTCATCGCCATTTCCTACCGGCTCACCCCTGAAACTGGTGAGCGGCTGCTGGGGCAGTTTGCCGAAGCGGCTGACCATCTGCGCAACCTTGGTGTACGGTTCGCATTCGGTGGCACTCCCCCTCTTGCAAGAAGAGCTCAATCCATGGGATTTTTCGAACGAACCTTTGCCGGCGGGGAGCCAGCCAATGAGGTCCTGGCTTATCTCAAAGGAGAAACACAGACTGAAAAAACCACACAGAAATATCCGCAAAACGCTATTGAGCGTATTCACTGGAAAGCTCCTTTCCCGCTCATCCGACACCATTTTGGTCTCCCCACCCTCGATGAAACGATCCAGGGGATACGGCAAATCGCAGAGGCTAAAGTGCTCGATGTGATCTCTCTTGGGATAGATCAGGACGCCCAGGAGAACTTCTTCCATCCAGAACGACAAGATCCGCGCCGAAAAGGCGCAGGTGGTGTCCCTGTACGCAGCGCGCAGGATTACCGCGATCTCTATCATGCCAGTCGTACAGGAAATTTTCCTCTCCTTCGGACATATTCAGGCACCGACGATTTCATCCGCCTGGCAGAATTGTATGTCGAAACGATCGATATCGCCTGGTGTGCCATACCGCTGTTCTGGTTCAACCAAATGGATGGGCGTGGCCCCTGGGATCTTGAAGGTTCAATCCGAGAACACCAGAAAGTGATGCGCTGGTACGGCCAAAAAGGCATCCCGGTGGAATTGAACGAACCACATCACTGGGGGATGCGCGATGCCCCAGATGTGATCTTTGTGGTTTCTGCTTACCTTTCCGCGTACAATGCCCGAGCATTTGGCGTCAGAGATTACATTGCTCAGTTGATGTTCAACAGTCCCCCTGGGTTGAGTGATGCCATGGACCTGGCTAAGATGCTCGCGGTTGAAAAAATCGTCCAACCTCTTTCTAACCATTCATTCCGTATTTGGAAACAAACAAGAACCGGTTTGTTGAGTTATCCGATAGACGTGTATGCAGCCCGGGCTCATCTGGCGACCAGCGTCTTTCTCCAGATGGCCATGCACCCACACATCGTACATGTTGTCGGTCATACCGAAGCTGATCACGCTGCGACTGCGAAAGAGGTCATTGAGGCTTGCTCCATGGCCCAGCGTGCCATCGAGAATGCGATCAGCGGTCAACCAGATATGACGGCAGATACGCATGTCAAGGCGCGCTGCGCTGAGCTGATAGAGGAAGCTCACATAACCCTTCGAGCTATTCAAGACCTGGCTGCTCCGTCTGTCGTCGACCCGCTCGTAGATCCAACAACCCTCAGAAAAGCAGTTGAGATAGGGATTCTTGATGCACCACATCTAAAGAACAACAAATTTGCAAAAGGTGCAATCGCAACGCGTATTATTGGCGGAGCTTGCCTGGCCGTCGATGAAGATGGCAAGCCAATCTCCGAAAAGGAGCGGATGAGGCAGCTCTTTAGGAGGCGAGAATGGGAAAAAATTCTCGATTCACAATAATTGGCGCAGGGCACGGAGGCAAAGCCATGGCAGCGCACTTAGCGCTGATGGGCTTTGATGTCACACTCTATAATCGTACCTTTGACCACATCGCTGCTATCAAGGCTCGCGGTGGGATCGATTTGGAGAGCTTCGAAGGAGGGCCACGAGGATTTGGAAGATTAATCAATGTCACTTCTGACATCGAGGAGGCCACTATGGCTGCAGACGTGATTATGGTGGTCGTCCCTTCCTCGGCACATGCTGACATCGCCCAACGCATGGCTCCTTTTCTCCGTGATGGACATATCATCGTCCTGCATCCTGGCAGGACATGCGGAGCAATTGAATTCAGAAAAGTCATCCGGGATTTGGGATGCACGGCAGATGTAATCATCGCTGAAGCAGAGACATTTATTTATGCCAGCCGTTCCGATGGACCTGCTCAAGCCCGCATCTTTCGCATTAAAGAAGCTGTCCCTCTGGCAGCACTGCCAGCGAGATGTACAGAGCTCGTCTTGGAGATCATCCATCAAGCTTACCCTCAGTTTATTGATGGAATCAATGTCCTGCATACCGGATTGAACAATATGGGGGCTATATTCCACCCGGCGTTAACCCTGCTTAACGCAGGATGGATCGAAGCAACCCATGGTGACTTTCAATTCTATATCGACGGCGTCACTCCGGCAGTTGCCAGAGTACTGGAAGTGCTCGATCGCGAACGAGTTACCGTGGCTTCGGCGCTTGGGATTCGAGCGCGCACAGCTTTGGAATGGCTCCAGATGGCGTATAACACAGGCGGTGATACCTTGCATGAAGCGATCCAAAATCAGCCTGGTTATTATGGCATCAAAGCTCCGAACACCTTGAACCATCGATATATCTTCGAAGATGTCCCCATGAGCCTCGTCCCGATCGCATCCATGGGTGATCATTATGGCGTGTCTGTGCGTGGGATGGATAGCATCATTCGTTTAGCTTGCATCATACACCGCACAGATTATTGGCGACGCGGACGGACGATGGAAAAGCTGGGCATCGATAAATTGAGCGTCAGCGAGCTGACTACCTTTGTCACCGAAGGTTCCTGCGAGTTTGCCTGATCTATGAGAGTATTCAATCTTAAAGTGGGTGATCCGCTCTCGCTGATCCTGGCCGCAGACGCACGTCTTACGACAACCAATTACTGCAACGATCAAATTTGGGAGCTCTCATGGCAAGCTGGAGATCCTCCGGCGCTGGCTGTCACAACGACTTACGGCCTTCGAGCTCTCAGTATGCGCATGTTTCCTCGTTTCATCGAAGCAGGTGTTTCGATCTCGGATCCAGAGGATTTTGCAGAAAAACCTGTACTTAAAAGCATATTTCCGAATGCCCTGGAAGTGCATTATGCTCCCTTCGCGGGACTTGGAGTGATAGGCGAGTATTGGGTTGCAGGTTCCGATATCATAGCCGGGCGAATTCGAATAACTAACTCCAGCCCCAAGAAACGTCGCATAGTTCTGGAGTGGGTTGCCTTGCTCTACGCTTCAAATAGCGCACAAACCATGAAGCCTGACAATATCGAACATGTTGCCATCCTGAAAGGCGAAACCGATGGGCTTACACCCCTGATTTTTATGTCCGGGGGAGTCTCGGCTCACAACAGCCCTTATCCTGCGTTGTCGATTGCATTGGACCTTCCACCAGGGAAATCTGGACAGAATATCTGGTGTCAGGTGGCTCGCAGTAATCCTCTCGAATCACTCAAGGATGCCCGATCCATCACGGCAAGCTCATTGGATGCCGAATTTGCTCGGATATCTTTATGCAACTCAAGTCAGATCGAGATCATCACAGGCGACGCGGAGTGGAATGCAGCTTTCGCTGTTGCTCAAAAATGTGCTGTTAACTTTCTCCTGAGCCCGACCTCCAACCTCCCCAGAATCTCTTTCGTCAGTTCTCGAAGAATGGATGAGGGATATTCCCTCAAAGGTGATGGCAGCGACTATGATCACTTCTGGAATGGTCAGACACCGTTGGAGACCGCCTATTTGAGTGACTACTTCCTTCCCTCGGAACCGTCCTTGGTAGAAGGTTTCCTGATGAATTTTTTATCCTCTCAGAAAGATACTGGTGAAATAGATTGGAAACCAGGCTTGGGAGGTCAAAGAAGCGGCCGTCTGGCAACACCTATCCTGGCAACTCTAGCCTGGAGGCTCTACCAATATACCTCGGACCAGGATTACCTCGGTCTCATTTTCTCTCCCTTATTAAAATTCTTCACTTCCTGGTTCTCACCCATTCACGATCGAGATCAAGATGGCATCCCAGAATGGGAACATCCACTGCAAATAGGATTCGCCGATCATCCTCTGTTTTCCCGCTGGCATCCCTGGGCTCACGGGGTAGATATCACCACAGCTGAAAGCCCTGCGCTTTGTGCCTTTCTTTTTCGTGAATGTGAAAGCCTGATCAAAATTGCGCAGGTTCTCGGACAGCAAACCGAGATTCCCCTCCTAAAAGTTGTGCATGACCGTCTACGCACAGAGATTGAGACCTTCTGGAGCACGAATTTATCAACTTTTCACTATCGCGATCGCGAGCTGCATAACTCCCCTGACACACAACTGATTGCAGAATGTCAGGGAGCCTGTACATTAGAAATGAATATCAACTTCGCGCAACCTGTCAGACTGGTATTCACCATCGACACTGAAGATGAAACAACCCGCAGGCCTCAATTCTTCGTCCATGGTAGCAGCCCTTCCGGGCATCACCGTGTGGAGCACATATCTGCTGACAAAATTTTATGGTTCCCCGGCTGGGGGTCAGCCACCTCGGAAAAAGTATATGCCAATCTCGAATACATCGATGTGCAAGGATTGAATGCAAAAGATCGTATACGTGTCCGGGTTGCTGGATATTCAACCCAGGATATCACAAATCTATTGCCACTCTGGGCTGGAATGATATCGAAAGATAAGGCGCAGCTACTGATCGAAAAACAAATCCTGGAACCGAGCCTGTATTGGAAGCCTTTCGGTTTACCATTCTGCCCTCATCCATCAGAAGATCTTGATCCTGAAGTCTGTCAGGCAGTAAATCTACCAGTATGTTCATTAATTGCGCATGGAATGCTAGAGTATGGTTATCGTCAGGAGGCCGCAGACCTTCTAACCCGGATGATGAGCGCGATCATCAGGACATTGAAAAAAGAAACAGCATTTCGAGAGTATTATCATGCGGAAACTGGTGCAGGGTTGGGAGAGCGCAATGCTCTCACCGGCTTGCCGCCGATAGGATTATTCTTCAAAGCGCTTGGGGTTCAGATCATTTCTCATGATAAAGTACTCCTGGAAGGTTTCAATCCATTTCAATGGTCGATAACATTGAAATACCAGGGACTTACAATATTACGTGGTTTTGATAAAACAGAAATCATATTTAGAAACGGGCAAACATTCAGCACCGACGATCAGCGCCCTCAAGTCATATCTTTGGAACATCTGTAATAAGATGAGGAAAATTCTAATTCATCTCATTCTACTTCCCACAGTCATCTGTGTAGTATTACTCCTGGGTGGATGTAAATCGACGCAGCGAACTCCCTCAATTGGTATGGTTACCCCGATTCCGGATCAGGCTATACAAGAAAGAGTCACGCCCGAATCCATGGAAGGACTAAATCAAATTCAAGAGTTTTTCGAGGCTCAAGATCCGATCATCCTGGTTGAAGAAGTCGTAGTCATCCTCTTGCTCCTGGCAACTATTGTTGGGATCACAGCCCAACGGCTCCGGATGCCATACACTGTTGGCCTTGTCTTGATGGGTTTGTTGCTGACTTTCCTGCCCCAGGTAGATATCCATATCGAGCCAACCCTCTTCCTTGGTCTGCTTGTACCACCTCTGGTTTTCGAAGGGGCATTTCATCTTAACTACAACGACTTGCGCAGGAATCTCCTCCCCATCCTGACCTTCGCTATCCCGGGTGTTGTCCTGACCATGCTGATTGTTGGGGCAATCGTAAACTGGGGCACCGGGATCCCATTTACCTATGCCTTGGTTTTTGGCGCAATCGTAGCAGCAATCGATCCTGTCGCGGTGATCGCATTATTCAGAACAATGGGGGTGCCTAAACGCTTGGAAGTTCTCCTGGAAGGCGAAAGCTTGATGAATGATGGGACCGCTATCGTATTATACAGTCTGGTCGTTCCGATAGCGTTGGGTTCGATTCAATTCAACCCCCTCACCGGATTGCTCGACTTTCTGCGGGTGGCCGGTGGTGGCATCGTGATTGGTCTGGTTCTGGGAACTTTGATCTCCCAGGTGATCAGTCGTATCGATGATTATTTAATCGAGACAACGTTGACCACCATTCTGGCGTTCGGATCCTATCTGGTTGCTGAGCAACTTTTTCATGTCAGTGGTGTCCTGGCTGTCATGGCAGCTGGTCTGGTAAATGGAAATATCGGTCCAACCGGGATGTCCCCCACGACACGGATCGTCCTATTTAATTTCTGGGAATATGCCTCATTCATTGCCAACTCAATCATCTTCCTTCTCATTGGGTTGCAGATCGACCTCTCTGCATTCTTGACGAACTGGCAATTCATTATGATTGCCATCCTCGGCATTCTGACAGCCAGAGCTGCAACGATTTATGGCCTCTCCTGGGTTGGTCGCGAGATCTCGTTCCGCTGGCAGCATATCTTATATTGGGGCGGATTACGAGGTGCAATCTCTCTCGCGCTGGCAGTCAGCCTGCCTCTCACCCTGGGAATTTATCGCACCCAATTGCAGGTGATGACTTTTGGAGTAGTGGTGTTCACTCTTCTGATACAGGGTCTGTCGATGGCGCCATTGGTCCGTTGGCTCAGAATCACACCCAGGTCTGAAGCCCATGAAGAATACGAACGCAGACATGCGCGTGCCGTTGCGACCCGGGCAGCGTATGACCATCTATCTCGGATGCACCGGAACGGTCTGCTCTCAGATCACACCTGGGGAATCATTGCGCCGCTCCTGGAACAGCATAATAAGGCATTAGTGGAAGCCACAAAAGAAGTGATCTCGAGTCATCCAGAACTGCAAGACGACGAACTGGAACTGGCCAGGCGCGAATTACTTCAGGCGCAGCGAAGTACTTTAAGTTCCTTGCTCAGAACTGGTGTGATCTCAGAAGAGAATTATGCCTTGTTGGTCTCAGAAGTCGATGCTGCCTTGATCACAAATGTTACCAACTGGTCCGATATTGCCAGAAAACATCTTGATGAGCATCCGTCCGTCACCCGCCTTATTGCGGCGATTATTCAGGAACCGGACCTGGAAAATGCGTTGAGTGCACTGACCAAACTGGGATTCTCCGTCACCCAATTACCCAGTTCTGGTGGTTTCCTGGGTCGCAGGAATATCACTCTGCTAATCGGGATGAACGAAGGCCAGGAGAAACTGGCATTCGAGGCGTTATCCAAAAGTTGTAAGAAACGGATTGAATATCTGGCAACCCCGATCGAGGCGGAAGCAATGACCTTGCCAGCGCCAATCCCGGTTGATGTCGGTGGAGCGACGATCTTCGTCTTCCAGGTCGATCGTTTTGTCGAGTTTTAACGGTCTCACAAAAAGCCTTCCAACAACTGCCTGGCTTCACGCATCGAAAACACCGGTCCATCGACGCAAATCAATTTTTCGCCCAAATTGCACCTCCCGCATTTACCGATACCACAATGCATGCGTGCTTCCAGGGTTGTATAACATTGATCTGGAGAAAACCCTAACCGTTCGAGCAGCTTCCCCACAAAGTGGATCATAATCGGTGGTCCACATGTGATGGCAATAGAATTATCGGGTGAGGGGTTGACTTGCTCGATTAAATCGGTGATCAACCCAACATGATGATCCCAGAATTTATCGGCCTGATCCACAGTTAAGTGAAGTTCGGTATCCGGTGTCGAACGCCATTCATCATATTCCTCGGTGAATACCAGTAATGAAGGATGTCTGGCTGCCCATAAGATCGTCAGGTGACCATAATCTTGACGGTTTTTTCTGGCCCAATGAATCACCGGTCGGAGAGGCGCGCCACCGATGCCGCCACCGATCACAACGAGATTCTTCCCCTTGAATGATTCCATCGGGAAATAATTTCCCATAGGACCTCGAACTCCAACGATGTCGCCGGGACCGAGCTCATGTAAACCAGATGTGACACACCCCAGACGTTGGATGGCAAATTCGAGAATTTTTCCTTCATCGCTTACCGAAGCGATCCCAAACGGGGCTTCTCCATAACCGAACGCAGAGAGAAAAGCGAATTGTCCTGGCTGTACATTTTGAAATGCCCCATTGCATGTTTCATCCAATTCGACTGTGAAGAGCTTGATCTCGGTCGCCAGATCCCTGACATCTACCAACCGTCCCAAATATGGAGCGAATGCATTCTGGTGAGGGTTACTCTGCATGGTATGTTTCTCCAACCATTGATTATCCGAGCAGGTCACCAATTTCCTGAAGATCAATTTCATTTTTCTTTCGATATCCGCTAATCTCCTTCAAGACTTCCACGATATCGATGTTCACCGGACAATATTCGATACACCTTCCGCAACCCGTACAGGCAGATGAATCCCAATGGTACTGCTGAGGATAATAATAAAATTTGCAATAGATTCTGTTTCTCAGACGTTTGTCTTTCGAAGCTCGCGGGTTGTGCCCTCCAGCGATCTTTCGATATGCTGGACTCGTGCAGCTATCCCAACATCGGATGCGTTCTAAAACGCCTTCACCAAGAGGCTCATCGCGCAGATCGAAACATCTGCATGTCGGACAAACATAAGCACAGATTCTGCAGCTTAAACAGCGGTCAGCGTGTCGCTTCCAAAGAGGACTATTGAAGAGATTAATCCAATCTTCTTTTGCCGGCAAATAAAAATCTGGGCCTTCAGAAGTCAGCCACAACTCCTCTGCTGGCTGCAATCCATCTAAAAGCCTCGCTCGCTCTACAGGGTCAAACCAATCCAGAAGCTGTTTACCTCGTTCATTGACGATTTGTACCCGAAAACCACCATCAACTTCGCGTAGGAAGATATCCATATCTCGCCAGTCATCCGGCGCTCCACCGGTGCTCGTGCAAAAACATGTCTCATCCATACCCTTACAGGCGATCCCTACCAGGTATGTGTCCTCTCGACGCCGACGGTAATAAGGGTCTTCAGGCTGGGTCTCAATGAAGAGTTTATCCAGGATTCGTAAACCACGCGCTTCACATGGACGTGCGCCTAAGATGATTTGCTTCCCTTCGGGAAGTGTCTCCCGGAGTTGCACACCTCTACCGTCCTTTTGTATGAGGAAAAGGCGCTCGGTCGGTGGAAAGAGAAATTCCTTCAGTGGTAATACCGGACGGACGAAATCCCAATCGAGTTCTTGACCTTCTCGAAGAACCTGGTAAAGTGGGATCTCGTCCACAAGGCCAGGCACGATCACTTTTGCCTGGTTTTGCCAGTCCCTGACCCATTGCATCAGACGCTCAGGGGGGTAAACATCAGGAAGGATCATTCAGATTTCTCCTCGCCGTTCAGAATGGTCACGAAAGGTGAGGGGGCGATAGTCATTCCCGCACGATGACCATAAGCTTGCTCGATCTCATCAGCCAGGTGCTGATTTAACAGGCTGATGGGGATCCCTACCGGGCAGACCTGCTCACAGGCGTCACATCCTACACACCGCCCTGCCAGATGATATGCCCTGCCCAGATGAAACGCCCTCTTCTCATTGACCCTGATGCCCATACCAACCCAGAGCGAGTCATCTCTTTCATAAAGACAGGTTGGACAATCACATATTGGACAGGCTTGACGACAAGCGTAGCAGCGGATACAACGGTTAAACTGGCTTAGCCAGAATTCCATTCGTCCCTGGGCGGTCAGTGACAACAAAGTCTTGTCCATGGATTGTGCACTTGAGTCCCGATCGACCTGCCCCTGAAATTCCCGGCGCGCCTGGTAATCTCTCTCAGCATCGCCGATCAACTCGTCGTAGAGGATAGGACGCTCCAGATCACAATCCAGGCATTTCCTTTGAAGTGAAAATCCCTTAGTGTTTGGTTCGCGCACCCCTCGGCAACTGAAGCCGATGACATAGATTTGTTCGCGCTTGAACTTGTTCTCGGAGAGTAGCACGTTGATCGATCTGCTATCGCACGGCTTTACAAAGACCGCAACCCTGGTCTCTCCTGTGTCACTCTCTCCGGATATTTTTTCCTTGATTTTTTGCGGCAAATAAACCGTGAGATTATGTACACAATCCGGATTCCAAATCAGGCGATTACAATCTTCAACCTCATAGATTAACGCAGGACGAACACGACCATGGGTGCCCTGTTCATAGCCTATCACGCAACCCACTGTTCTGTTGGCAAGCAATTCACTTGCTCTCTTTTGAATCTTGTATCGATTTTCAGCAATTTCGATCGGGCTGATCGGAATATGTGAACATTTAGTAGATAACTTTTGAGAGAACTCTGAAGTCTCGGATTGCCAATCTCCATCCACTTTCCATTTAGTAGGTCCAAGGGAGCGAACTGCCTCCGTGAATTCATTGACAATACGAGCAAATCGCTCGCCTTCAGATGATGAGACCCAATCCAACCGTAACCGTTCCGGCTCAAGACCTGCGTAAGTGAGAAGGCTTTGCAAGGCAGGCAATCTTTTCGCGGTTCTATGATTGCCGTTGTCATAATGGCACTCACCGATATGGCAGCCCAAGACTAGAACGCCATCCGCACCCTGGTCGAAGGAACGCATGACGAACTCAGGTGAGACACGACCTGAACACGGCACCCGAATGGCTCGAAAGTTCGAGGGAGTCTTCAGCCTGGCGATTCCAGCTGTGTCAGCACCTGTATAACTGCACCAGGTGCATAAGAAACCGACTATCTTCGGTTCGTACATCAGCCACACCTCCTAAACGAGTACACCAGCCAGCTCTGCAAGAATTTGCTGATCGTTATAATGGACCAGCGTCATAGCTTTATCAGGACAGGCACCTGCACAGGTGCCGCAGCCCTTGCAAATATATTCATTAACAGCTGCGTGACCATCGACCAGACTTATCGCACCATAGGGGCAGGCGATGATACATTGACCGCAGCCAGCACAGAGGGAGACATTCACCTCGGCGATCACAGGCTCCAGGGCGATAACGCCCTGATCGATCAGGGAAAGGGCAGCAGCAGCGGCACCTCCTGCTTGAGCTACACTATCGGGGATATCCTTAGGGCTCTGACAGGCTCCAGCAAGATAAATACCCTCATTGACAGTTTCCACGGGAGCCAGCTTTGGATGCCGCTCCATGAAGAACCCATCCCGGCTGCGGCTCACTCCGAACAGGCTGGCGATTTTACCCGAGTCGGGTTGTGGTTCGAAGCCAGTTGCCAGGATAACCATATCGACTAAGATATGGTCAGGTTGATTGTGGTAATTTTCCTCCCAGCGCACCAGAAGCTGACCATCATTTGGTTCGATTGATTTAACCCGCCCATGATAGAAATGGACGCCCTTCTTTCGAGTGCGGTTATAGAATTCTTCATAGTCTTTGCCAAATGCGCGCATATCGCGGTAGATCTCATGCACATCCGCTTCGACGTAATCATGCACCAGCTGGGCGATCTTGAGGGAATACATGCAACAGGCGCGGGAACAATAATCATGAAAACGCTCGTCCCGGCTTCCCACACAATGAATGATAGCTACGCTCTTTGGAGGGCGGCCATTCTTGAGGAGCACTTTGCCTCCCGTTGGCCCGCTGGTGTTGATCAGGCGTTCAAACTCCATCCCGGTGATCACGTTCTGAAGGCGGCCATAGCCGAATTCGGCAGCCTGCGAGGGATCGAAATCCTTGAATCCGGTCGCCAGGATGATTGTGCCAACCGTGAGATCGAGGGTCTCCTCACGCATCTCGTGATCGATGGCGCCCCGGTCACAAACAGCAACACATTCCAGGCATTCTGAGCAAATTCCACACTTGAGACAGCGCTCAGCTTCCCTTAACGCCTCTTCTTCCGTCAGGGTGAGATCGACCTCGCGAAAATTCCCGACCCGTTCTTGAAGAGGAATGCTCGAGATCGGGATCCTTTGCCAGCGTTCGACCTCCCCAAGAGAAAACTTCCTCTCGATTTCTTCCAATGCCAGCTCGATAGCCGGGAGTTTTGAAGGCTCTTTCAAGCCATTCTCACCCCGCAAGTAACGATCTATGCTGCGCGCAACTCTGTGTCCCTCACCAATCGCATCGACGACAAAGAAAGTCTGACCACGGCGCACGTCGCCGGCGCAGAACACACCTGGATAAGTGGTCATCATTTCCTCATCGGTCTGGATACCAACTGGAAAACGCGTGTTGATGCTTCCATCCGGCGGTAGAAAAGAAAAATCTGGACCTTGCCCAATCGCCCAGATAACGATGTCAGCTGGCAAGATATGTTCCGTTCCAGGGATTTCTTCAATATCTGGCTTTCCCCGCTTGAACCCATGAAAGACGACTTCGACGCATCTCACCCCAACGATCCGTTCATCCACGACCACGATCTCTTTGAAGGTACGCCCTGGGCAAACCTTGACACCTTCCTCTTCAGCCACCTGGATCTCCCACTGAAAACCGGGCATCTCACCCCGCGGCTCCAGACAAGCCATGGTCACCTCAGCTGCGTTCAGACGGATGACGGTACGGGCTGTATCGAGAGCGACATTCCCTCCGCCCAATACGATCACCTTTTTTCCACTCAGATCCAGCTTCTCCCCCAGATTAACCCTTCTCAGAACATCCAGGCTGAGCCAGTTGTCCGGGTGATTCGAGTTTCTGATCGGCAGTTTCTTCGCCTGGTGAGCACCTGTGGCGATAAGAGCGGCATGATAGCCGTTCTCGAGTAGTCCGGGGATATCGTCGATACGTGTATTCAAGCGTATTTCGACACCCTCATCGATGATTTGCTGGATCTCCCATTCCAGGAGATGAAGTGGAAGTCGATGCGGAGGTATGCCTATACGCATCATCCCGCCCGCAACTGGCAGTGCATCGAAAACCGTCACCCCATACCCTAATCGCACCAGATCGAGCGCCGCTGTCAATCCTGCTGGACCAGCCCCGATAATCGCAACCTTTTTTCCATTGAATGCCAGCCGTTGTTCAAACGGTGTTCCCACCGTGGACTTGTCTCGCATCGCTTTTAACTCTTCACGATGTTCATAAGCCCAATCTGCCACGAAACGCTTCAACCCCATGATGTTCACTGGTTCATCATATTTCCCCCGTGAGCAGGCATCCTCACAGCGATGATTGCACACCCGTCCGCAGACCGATGGGAATGGGTGCTCTCTTCTAATCGCCCAATATGCATCGGCATATCTTTTCTGTCGGATCAGGGCTATATATCCTTGAGCCCGCTGATCGGTCGGGCAGGCAGCCCGGCAAGGAGCGATACCGCGCTTCTCGATTACATAGGCATTGGGGACTGCCTGCGCTGAATGCCGATAAGCTGCTTTTCGTTTGCTCAATCCAAAGTCGAAGGAATTGGTGACCTCGATCGGACAGGTCTCAGCACATTTCCCGCAGCCAGTGCATTTTGTTTCAGTTATGAAGCGAGCCTTTCTTCGGACACGCACCTGGTAATTTCCGACAAAACCGGAAACCGAATCGATCTCGCTGTATGAAAGCAGGTGGATATTTTTGTGGCGTCCAACGGACACCGTTTTTGGCGTGAGTATTCAAGCTGCACAGTCGAGGGTCGGGAAGGTCTTATAGAGCTGTGCCATGTGTCCCCCGATGCTCGGTTCCCTTTCGACCAGATATACCTGTTTCCCAGCGTCCGCCAGACGAAGAGCTGCCTCGATCCCGGCAATTCCACCGCCCAGGACCAGGGCTGCAGGCGTCATCTCGACCTGGCGTTTTTCGAGCGGTCGATGGTAACGTACTCTCTGAACTGCAGCAGAGACCAGTTTACAAGCCTTCTCGGTCGCTTTTTCTCGATCGGGGATGACCCACGAACACTGTTCTCTGATATTTGCCATCTGGAAGAAGAAGGGATTGAGTCCAGCCTGCTCACAAGCTTGCCGAAATGTCGGTTCATGCATGAGGGGTGAACAGGATGCCACCACAACCCTGTTGAGTCCCTGGTCCCGGATATCCTGTTTGATCAGGTCCTGACCTGGATCTGAGCACATATATTCATAGTCCCGAGCCAGTGTTACCCCTTCCAGACCTCGGGCGAATTCTGCCACCCGCGCGACATCGACAGTGGCCGCGATATTTGTCCCACAATGGCATACATAGACACCGGTGCGTACTTTGGTCAAATTCATCCAACTGCCTCCTGAAGTACACCGAGGATCTCCGCGAAGACCTGTTCCTGCGTAAACCCATGCTGCGTCGCGGCGCCGGTCGGGCAGGCAGCCGCACATACTCCGCAGCCCTTACACAGGACTTCATTGACAAAAGCCACCATGCGGTCACCAGCCTGGACCATCTCGATAGCGCCATAAGGACACAAACCCTCACACGTTCGGCAGCCACCACACACATTTTGATCGACAAAAGCGGTGAATGGCTCCAGCTCTACAAAGCCAGCGTCCATCATCGAGAGGGCAGCTGCTGCAGCAGCGCTGCCCTGTGCAACCGAATCAGGGATATCCTTCGGCCCCTGGCAGGAGCCCGCCAGGAAGATCCCGGCTGTAGCCGTCTCCACTGGTGCTAGTTTGGGATGACGTTCCAGAAAGAACCCATCTGGACTCAGGGAAAGCCCAAACTTTCGTGCGACATCCATTTGATCGGCTTGAGGCTCCAATCCCGTCGAAAGGACAACCATGTCCACAACTTCTTCAATTCGTTTCCCTGAATAAACGTCACGCGCCGATACTACCAGGTGGCTGTTTCCGTTCGATGAAACATAGGACACCTGCAAATCGTCTTCATAGCGGATGAAATTAACACCTTCTCGCCTGACGCGATCATAAAAAGTTTCATAATCCTTCCCGAATGTGCGCATATCCCGATAGAATTCGACCACATCTGCGCCAACCGCATCCCGGATCAAATGCGCCAGTTTCAAGGAATACATACAACAAACCCGCGAACAGTATTCATGTCCGTTCTTCCCGTTGGTTTGCCTGCTCCCAACACAATGCAACAAAGCGATGCGCTTTGGGATATTCCCCTCTCTGGTGCGAACCTCCCCATTGGTTGGACCACCGGAATTGATCAAGCGCTCGAACTCCAGGCCGGTTAGCACATTTGGATACTGTCCATATCCCAGTCGCTCGTCTCCTCGGGGGTCGTAATCCTTGAACCCCGTAGCCAGAATGATCGTCCCGACTTCCAGATCGATCAATTCATCTTTTTGATCGAAGTCGATCGCCTGTCTTGGGCAGAATTTCTCACACGCCCGGCACTTTCCGCGCAAGAAAAAAGCGCAGTTCTGAGTGTCGATCACCGGCACGCGTGGGATCGCCTGTGCGAATGGGAAATATATTGCGGGTCGATTCCCCAAGTTCAAATCGAACTCCGAGGGAAATTTCTTCCAAGGGCATTTCTCCACACATGTCCCACAACCAGTACACAACTCCTCGTTTACAAATCGCGCTTTCTTCTTGACTTTTACTCGAAAGCTGCCGACATACCCGGAAACAGAGTCCACCTCGCTATAGCTTAGCAGGGTGATGTTTGGGTGGCGTCCCACGGACACCATCTTTGGAGTGAGGATTCAAGCTGCACAGTCGAGCGTCGGAAAAGTCTTGTAGAGCTGCGCCATGTGGCCACCAATGCTCGGCTGGCGTTCGACCAGATACACATGTTTCCCCGCATCAGCGATGCGCAATGCGGCCTCTATGCCTGCGATCCCTCCTCCAACAACGAGCGCTGCTTGCTTCAAGGAAACCGATCGGGATTCCAGTATCTCTTGAAATCGTACTCGGGAGACAGCTGCTGCAACAAGACTCATGGCCTTTTGAGTTGCCCGATCACGATCGTCTGTCACCCAGGAAACATGCTCACGGAGATTCGTCATTTGGAACAGGAAAGGGTTCAATCCAGCTTCGGCACAGGCTGTCCTAAAAGTGGTTTCGTGCATGAGGGGAGAACATGATGCCACCACCACCCTATCCAGGTGCAATTGCTGGATATCCTCCTTGATCAGCGCCTGACCAGGGTCGGAACACATATATGTGTAGTGGCGCGCGACCGCAACTCCTTCCAGTCCCCCTGCGAATTGAGCCACCTCCTCGACGTCGATTGTTCCAGCGATGTTCGTTCCACAATGGCAGATATAAACGCCCACTCTCTCCCCCTTCTTGGGCCTCCCCCGCTCGGATGCTTGCATCTGGCAGCCTCCTTCTCGCTAGGTGAAATGTATCGATGAATGTGATCGATTCACATAATTATAGAGAGGCCGGGCAGGATTGCTGGCTACGACGAGGCCCCTCATATGTGAATATTATAACAATCTACCAATCCTTTGTCTATCAATTTGTGATATTTCTCACAATTTTAATGGCAGATCGTCACATGGATGTTATTTTGCCTGGAATAAATCTAAAACCTTGTCCCGCCTGCTATAATTGCATGGCATCGGAATTTGCATCACTTGGATATTTTCCAAGCTTTTCGGTTTTTCCATAAGGGAACCTTGCTTTTCTTAAAAATTGGGATTGAAGGAGATCGAGATGGATAGAATCATAATGATTTTACGGGTATTGAACTATCTCATTGGCACGACCGTGTTAGTGGTTGGATTTCTTGGCTTTCTCATCTATCGGTCTCCCATTCCCTTACTTCTGGCTCTGGCATTGACAGCAGTAGGTCCAGTGGAGGATATTTTGAATAAAAAGCTCCATCCCAGCAATATCGATCCGTCGAAGACAAAAGAGATGGTCAATCAAAGCACAAGTCTCACATTCGTGATCCTTTTACTGGCCGCGATCTTGATCGCTTTGTAGGCAACTCACTCCAAAAGGGGAATGAAGCATGAAAATGATCATCGGGATCATTCGCGATGAAGACAGCGAGGTTGTCTTGCAGGCTTTGGTGGAAAAAGGCTACCGGGTCACACGTATCGCTTCTACGGGAGGTTTCTTACGGCGTGGTATGACCACCCTGATAATAGGAGTAGAAGATGATCAGGTCGATGATGCCATCGCTACAGTAGGCGATAACTGCTCACCGACGATCGAGCCAGCGGTCAGACGGGCGACTTTATTTGTGTTGAACGTTGAGAAATTTGCACAAATCTAAACGCCTGAAGGGAGGACCCCTCATTCGTGAAACTCTTCGACCCGATAAATGTAGATATCCAGGTGTTTTCGCCGCCACAAATCGGGTTGTGCCCCCATTTTCTCACACAACATGCTTAAAAAGATCTCCGTTTCCGGCACTTTCTTCCATACCTGAGGGAGAAATGTGGCTCTGCGAATCCCATCTGTAAGGACAACACCATCAATACCAGGCTGAAGCTGGGTTATCAGTTCATCTGGATTGGAATAGTCCAATTTCTGTAATGGAGACAGACAGGAGACTTCGATTTTGATCAAGGGAACTTCTTCAGGGGTTACCGGTAAGAAACGGTAATCCTGAAGGGCAGCTGCGACAGCATGAATGCGAACATCCTCGGCCAGGGGCTGAGTGGCTTCAAGTGCACCCACACAACCTCTGAGATTATCACCTATTGTGAGGGTCACGAAAGAAGCACCGGGTTGACGCAGCCGTGGCGTTAGAGATCTTAAATCAAGCGGGGGTAGCTCTTTCCCGGCTACCCCGAGTTCCAAAGCCTGCCTGGCAAGGGTCAACAAAGTCTTCCCCTCTTTTTCTGTTAGAGGCGCCTGTAGTGTTTCTAATTTCTCTTTCATCACGTTCGCCCTCCTGAATCGTCCCTGGTTCTAATCTTGCAACCTGTGATAATGACGGTTGTGATAAATTAAGGGGTCGCCCTCCTGCCCCAATTGCGCCGCAAGAACTTTTCCAATGAAAAGTGTATTTGCCCCAAATGAATATGCAGCCAACACCTGGCAGTCAAGAAAAGCCAGCCCTTCATTCAACAGGGGCGCTCCCGTTCTGAGCGTCCATGTCTCTAAACCTGAAAAGCGATCAGTGTACTCAGTTTGTTTTCCTGCGAACCTCTCCGAGATTTCTCTTTGCCCACTGGAGAGAAAAGTGATCGCGAACACCCCAGAGTCGCTGACCAGATGATGTGTTCTCGATTGATTTTCCAACGAAATCGTAATAATCGGCGGTTCCAGGGATACGGATGTGAAGGAGCTGACGGTCATACCGTGACGAATCCCATCATGTATGGATGTAACAATTGTGACGCCAGTTACCCATTGCCGCATGACCTGGCGCAATTCCTCCGGGCTGACAACGTTTTGTTCTTCATTGTCTATTATCACAATAATCTATTCCCTTATTTCGACATCGATAGTAATTGAGGATCAAATACTTCATCATTGTACCTGAATTCTTTATGATATTACATTTCCACAATTCGATCGTCAAGAAAGTTTATCTGAACATCCAATTCATGATCGCTTGTAATAAGTCTTATCTTATTCTATAACTCCCGAAAAAACGCGTCTGGATTCGGACCCCGTCAGTGGGTATACTCTGTTATATAATAAAACAATGGATTCCCTCTCACCCAACACACCTGCCAGAGCCTCGAAACCACCCCAGCGGGGCACATTTTATAATCTTCAACTAGTCATCGTTGTCGCCTTAATTGTTGCAACCCTTTTCACCGCCTGGCCTTCAGCAGAGTTCCTGCCAGACAATTTGAGTCAGAGATTCGCCCAAATCATCGCTTTCCGTGCGACGGCAACCGCGGAAAGTCCGACACAGACTGTCAGATCTGGTCCGTTGATTGGCATCGTGGTGGGGCATTGGGATGACAAGACCAAAGACCCCGGGGCAGTTTGTCCAGATGGATTGACCGAGTTCCAAATCAACCAAGCTGTTGCCACATTGGTGCGCGAGAACCTTATATCTGAAGGGTTCAGCGTCGACCTCCTGCGAGAGTTTGACGTCAAACTAAAGGATTACCGCGCCCTTGCCCTTGTTTCCATTCATGCTGATTCGTGTGAATATATCAACGATCAGGCTACCGGCTTCAAAGTCGCAGCGACGTTATCCAATCAATATCCTGAGAGAGCGACACGCCTGACAGCCTGCATCATAGATCGATATGCAAAAGCCACCGGCTTGGTATTCCATCCTAACACAGTCACCGCGGATATGACCAGTTACCATGCCTTCGATGAGATCGATCCCGAGACCAACGCGGTGATCATCGAGATCGGGTTTATGAACCTCGACCGGCAGATTTTAACTCAAGGGCAGGATAAGATCGCCAGAGGCATCACCGATGGGATTTTGTGTTACGTGCGCAACGAGGATGTAACATCTCAAGGACCATGAATTCAACCCAGGCGCAGGCATCAACGCTCATCCGTTCCGCTTACCTGGCGCTTCGCCAGGGTGACCGCACTTCGGCAAGACGTCTTGCCTCTCATGCCGCTGCCCTGGCTCCCGATCGTGAAGAACCCTGGTTGATCATGGCAGCCATTGCTAGCCCACAGGGCAGCCTGGAATATCTCAAACAAGCTCTGAAACTTAATCCTTCCAGTCCCAACGCCCGCAAGGGTATACATTGGGCAATGCGACGCCTGCAATCTGACGAACAGCTATCTCCAATAGCAATAAGAACCACCCGTTCTGGCCACGGGCTTGATTTGAGGAGAAAGAGCCCTGTCTTTGTTTATAAATGGCTTCCTCTCCTGCTGGCTGTTGTCATTTTGTGTCCATTGGCATTCTTATGGCTTCTTTCCCCGCAGATCTCCAAAGCGATCTTGCCTTCTGAAGCTGCCCCTTTGGCTGTCGCCAATTTCACAAAAGCAACCCGCACACCGACAAACACCCCGACATACTCTCCAACACCTACGCCTACCGCGACACCTACTGCCACACATACACCGACGGTAACACCAACTTCGACCCCAACCGATACCCCAACCTCGACGCCGACAGAAGCGCCTCCCTCCCCAGAACCGCCGCCCGATTCCCTTCTGTTGCCTGCGGGGGTTGGAAAAAAAGAACGCTGGATCGAGGTCAATTTGACCAATCAGACCGCAGCTGCCTACCAGGGCAAGAAGCTCATCCGCTCCTTCATCATCTCCTCTGGCACCTGGCAGCATCCCACTGTCACCGGACAATATCGCATCTATGTCAAGTATAGATTTGCTGACATGGCTGGTCCCGGTTATTTTCTGCCCGATGTCCCCAATGTGATGTATTTTTACAAGGGTTACGGTCTCCACGGGACCTATTGGCACAACAACTTCGGTACACCCATGAGCCACGGATGCGTTAACTTCACGATAGAAGATTCTGCTTGGCTCTTCGAGTTCGCCTCTGTGGGCACCGTCGTGTATGTCCATGACTAGAATGAAGAGTCGGAATCATCACAGATCTCCACGACCAGACCTGTCCCGCCGCGAATTCCTTCGACTGTCCTCCTATAGTCTCATCGGCTGGGCAACCCGCTCTGTGGTTCAAAACAATAGCCCGGAGATGCCATCACTGGGACGGGTAGCTGCATCGAAAGCAGATGTCTATGAACATGCGTCTTTTAGCTCCCGCTACATCAAGTCATTTTGGAAAGACATGGTTTTAACTATCGATGGAGCTACTATCGGCGATGAAGAGCCTGTCCATAACCGCGTGTGGTATCAGATCGCTGATGGAGGTTATGTACATTCCAGCAACATTCAGCTTGTAAAAACTCGCCTCAATGCACCGGTTGAAACCATCCCGCATAAAGGAGCCCTTGCCGAAGTCACTGTCCCCTACACGGATGTTCATTGGGGTCCCGGAAAGAATTTCCCTTTCGCCTACCGATACTATTATGAGACCACCCATTGGGTGACAACCCTGCTCCAGGATCACCGTGGCGAACCCTGGTATCGCATCCAGGATGACAAATGGGATTTGAACTTCTACGCACCCGCTACCCATCTGCGGATAATATCCCCTGACGAGCTGTCACCGTTATCACCGGAAATCCCACCAGAGCAAAAAAGGCTTGAGGTGCATCTGGCAGACCAATATGTCATTGCCTACGAAAAGGAAATACCGGTTTTCAGTGCGCGGATCGCAAGCGGCGCCATCTTCAGCAATGGACGATATCTGACGCCTACGGGTAGATTCCAGACCTTTCACAAGCGTCCTTCCCGCCACATGGCAGCTGGAGATCTGGCCTCCAACGGATATGATCTCCCTGGTGTTCCCTGGATCTGTTATATTAATGAGAAAGGGGTAGCTTTCCATGGGACTTATTGGCACAACGACTACGGAAGACCACGCAGCCATGGATGCATCAATCTCACACCCGCTGCAGCGAAATGGATCTATCGTTGGACTTTACCGGTCGTCCCACCAGAAGAACAATTTGTCTATGAAAAATACGGGACACGGGTGGATATAGTAGAATAGATCCACGAAGATTCCATCTTATGGCTAAGAAACCATTGTTTGCCGGGCTGGTCTTTGATGAATACGGTCAACCGGTAGATGTGGCATATGTCGGGGAAGAACCCTGCTATGTCGTGAACGACGCCGGATTTCTGCGCCACATCCCCAGTGAACAGGTTGACCGACAGGTTTTGGATTATATGCGGCGTATGATCCAAGGTCATGAAGACATCATCAGTGAGCAGACGGCGAAGTGGCTTGGTCAGGAAGACATTTTCACCCGGGCATTGATCGAGCAACAATTGAAGGACCTAGACAAACATTTCGATGAGCTCTTTGAAGCAGGAATCCCAGAAGAAAGTCGAGCATATATGGGCATGATCGGATTCCGCATTATCATCAATGTCCATGGAGACGTGCTCGATATCGAACAGCCAGGCGTGGTCGATCAAAATAATGATGATTAAATAATATAGCTATTTAAGGTGTCTCTGGGCTTAGAAGGGGGACACTGGCAAAATCGTCGTATGTCAACTCACTTTGCGGTGCGCTCGTAGGGATAAAATCTGACAACCACGCCTCCTGGTCACCTGGAGTGGGCCAGAGGAGATCCAATACTCGCGTGTGATTGGAGGTTCCAGATGGGGCACCGCCAATACGCCATTGTTCCGCAACGGGCAATACATCACGAACGCGCATCACCCCAGCGGAAGGGAAACCTTCCTGACTGAGCACAACTGCTCCGTATTTCCAGGCCTCTGGATTATCACCCAGAATCGCTTTCGGTACCCGGATTGTCACCTCCCGTTTACCTGGATCAGCGATGATCAAGAACTCATTGGTTGTTGCTACCTGCTGGGGACCTTTCTCCCCTGAAACAAATATAGCCGGATTCCATCCCTCTGCAGTGATGGCATAATCCCAGGCGTAACCCTCTTTCAAGGCTAAATTGCGCCCCGGCAACATGACCTTGCCACCCTGGCCATCGCCGTCCTTGTCAATATAAACATCTAAAGTCTGTAGCGACAGACCGTTAGGTGAACCCCAGGGATTATCCACCGGACCCCGAAGAGTAAATCCAAATATTATTTCATCTTGATCATAGCTAACAGAGAAAACAAGAGCATCGAAATTACCGGGAGCAAACACAACATCCAGGGGATATGTATAACTTCCCGGTCCATGATCATCCCCTTCCGGATCGGAGACACTCAAGACTAATATCGTATTTCCAAGGTCTGGAACAACAAGATCGGCTGGTCCTCCACCAGGAATTTGACTAATGTCATTGTAAGTAAGTAATCCACCCACATCTTTCAAGTCACTGAAGAAAGCGCGTAAAGTGAGCCGATCGCCCGAATCAGCATTACCAAGCAGGTTTAATGGCAGGCTCAACTCAAGATTGTTAGATCTCAACCCGACTTGATCAATCTCTCTTTCATATTCCCAGGTTTCATCCCCAATTGCAGCAAACATTTTTGCTTCAACAACCCTGTTATTTTCTAATGTCAAGGCAACAAGTTTGTCTGCCTGAAAGCTGAGCAGAGTGCCACCGCGAGAAAAATTATTTGTTGCCCCACCACCCGGTATATTTAGATAAATTTCAATACCACTTTTTTCCAAAATTGATAGCTGATCATCTTCCAAGGTGAAACCCAGATGGAGATTATTTTTATCAAACCCAAAGGCCAGTTTTTCAAATGCTGACCGCGCAGAGGCATTGATCTTTCCTGATGATATGTACAATCCTGCGGCCGACCACTCATCCTCCTGGATTATCCCATCTATTATGGGCGAGAACAAACCAGACGTAGGGTGATCAGCTGCGACTGCAACCTGCGGAATGATGGGCACATCGAGATAACGAGGTGGATTGTCACCAAGAGTCAAATAGATTTGTTTGAGTGTATCCCGGAATTGTTGATCAAAGATATCATCATTACCCGAGTTCTGGTCTGCACCAAACCACCAGAACCAATCCGAGCCCTCAGCAGCATAGGTCAATAATTTCGCTTGTTCAAGGACTTGTGTGTCAACTTTACCCTTCAATGATCCGCTGATATATTTCTGAAGATGTTCTCGAGCCCGGGTCAGATATTCCCAGGCGGTATTTTCCTCTTCTTCACCGATCCAGGTTGCGAAATCATGGTTTATCCATGATCCTGCCCACAACTCTTCAATCATGGGTTGTTCAGGAGCCATTTTAAGAAATTCACTGGGTGTGACGGTTACGATAAATGGATCCTCACTCAGACCCCGATACAAAGAATGTAAAAAAGCTTTCCCGTCATTGTCATAATGTTCCCAGGCATTCTCTCCATCAAGAATGACTGAAACCAGGTGCGGGCCTTTTGCTTCCCGGCTTATCAGCCTCTCACGAATGGCATGGATGCGATTGATAAAGTTCAATGCTGCTGCCTCCCCATCCATGCCAGAATATGTGAAACCAATTTTATCCGAGAGAAACACATCTCGAAATACCATCGCGACGCGATCCCCTTCTTTTCCCTGGACGTAATATGGGCGGTAGAGCTTCTCAGCCTCAACGACAAGTTCGTTCTCATCACGGACAAAGCTCTCAAACCCTAAACTGTTTGCCAGCACTCCCTCATCCGAAGCCATCCATTGGATACCATTCTTGGCAACCATTGTAACGATCTCTTGCGCCACAGATCCCTCTGCAGGCCACATCCCTTTAGGTTTTACTCCGAAGTGGTCTTGATAGAATTGAACTCCCAGCGCGATTTGAGCGACGGCGTCCTGTCCATAAACAAAACGGGTGGAGGGTAATTCCATATCTGGCAATGCTTCCCGAGCAAGATCGGTCGTGACCAGAAGTGGAAGGATAGGATGAGCATAAGGCGTCATCGTAATCTCGGCCTGTCCCTCTTGTTGCAATTGGCGATGAATTGGTATAACTTCACGTATCAGGCGCAGATGTTCTGCAAAGATGATCTTCTTGTCTTCCTCGACATAATCCCTCCCCTTCCTTACTAATGAGGCTAAAGGTTCCTGAGCCAGCCAATCCGGGTCGGTCCACGCAAGGTTGAACAAAACCTGAAGATCGAGAAAATCTTGGGTGCTAAACTCGTCAATAGGGGACTGACTTGTATCGCGCATTCGAAGCAATTCCGCATATCGTGGGAAACGTGCGATGATCTTACGATTGATATCGAAAAATCGATCTAGTATAAATCGTTTCTGTTCGTCATTTAACTGCTCCGCAGGGACCTCAGCATATATCTGATAAAGGTCTTTAGTTCCACCCGCCAGATCATCCAGCTGTCGAATCAGGCTGGGAGTCAGGTTGAATGTCACGTGAATTTCCGGATATTCACGTAAGATCGCAGCCATATCCACATAATCCTTGGCTGCGTGCAGACGAACCCAGGGACGAACATAGACGCCAGTTTGCGGGTCTTTAAAGTAGAGGGGTTGATGTTGATGCCAGATGATCGAGAGATAAATAGGTTCTTCCTCTGTTTGGTAAGTGCTCGTCAATATTGGAACGCTCGTGGAAGTTTTTTCAGCTGTTGCCGGGAGCGGTGAAGGTGTCCAGGTTGGCATTGGTTGCCGGCAAGCCGCAAATAGAAAAGGGAGCGCGATCATGAAAAGGTAAAATCTGATAGGAAATGTTTTTATCTTATCCATGGCTTCTTCTCAAAACGGCTGCGAATCAATTCTTTGTAATAATCCAATAAATGTTTATCCTGCTTATCATTCCAGAGCATTGGCATTCGACTGGCTTCAAGCCCGACCTGACTCGCCTTACTTATCGTCTGGCTTAGTCCTACTTCGGTGCCATAATAGATGATTGGCGGATCAGGCAAGGTCATTTGTACTGATACGGCTTGTTTGAGCCTTGACTTATCGTTATCTGCAATGAATAAAAATCGATCCATATCGTGGTTATCAAGGAAAGTCAACCGTAAAAAGTCCTTTGGAAAAAACGACTGATGTTTATCAAGGAAGTTATGAAATTTATCCTCATCCCAAATTTGATAGCCGAATGTCTTTCGCATCGCCTCTGCGAGATGAAAATCCAAAACCCCATCCATCCTGCCATGATATCGTAGAATGTCAGGTGGTGGTTCAACAATCTCGCCAAAACAAAATACTTCAGGATTCTCCTGCTTACAAGCTGCCCAAAAATCTGGCCAGAAGCCAGCCCCGGGACCATTGGCATGATCCAGACGAAACCCGTCCACCCCGAATTCTCTCAGCCAATACCGGGCGTTCTCAATCATCCACTCTCTGGCCTCGGTGTTATTCAGGTTGATTTGTGGCATAGAAGAAACACCGAAGTAAGTTCGATACCCAATTCTCCGATCATCGAAATAGAACCAACCACGATACCGGCTTTCAGGATTGGATAAAGCATCCTGAAAAATCGGATGTTGATTAGAGAGGTGATTACATACCAGATCGAGGATAATTCTTAAACCAAGACTGTGTGCGGCTGAAACAAGTTCACGAAACGCAGAATTTCCTCCTAAACGGGGTTCAACGTTCCTATAGTCAGCAACATCATACCCGTGCGGAGTTGGACTTGGAAAAATAGGACTTAGCCAGATACAATTGACACCTAAATCAGCAATATAATCTAGTTTTTCTAATACCCCCCACAAGTTTCCGCCAAAAAAGCTCTTCAGATCATCAGTCTGAAGCCACGACCTCCCCTTACCAGGAAAAAAACGATCCACAAAAATATGATAGATTACACATTGACGCGCCCATAAGGGAGCAGTGATCTTATCTACATGATATGTAAAGGTGACCCCTTCTGAGAAAGCCGTAAATTGAATAGGAGCAACTGGCTCTTTTTGAAAGTATGCCCTGGCTGCTTCTTCTAGGGTCGATTTGGCATCTGGCCAATCCGCAAATACCTCCTCACCTTGATTTTTCCAAGCGCCAATGCGATAGCGTACAACAGTGCCTTCAGGCTGAGGAGGCAGCTCTCCTTCCCAATTTGTCAGGTATCCCCAGGTGAGCGTATCCCATTGAATGTTCGCCTTCGTCAATGGAACAACAGAACCATTATAGGCAACTCCCCTAAACCCCACGGGTTGACTGCCATCGATGGTGTAGTAACAAACCACATTTTCTACCGAGAAGCCCGCTCCGCACCTGACGAAGATTTTCACTGGATGATGAACAATTGGATCGGATGGATCAATCTGATAGGCGTGTTGAATACCCGTGTAGTTAGCATGATGATTGACCAGTTTCAATTCATCAGTGGAGAGGGTTCCAAAAATGAAATCTTCCATTGGCTGTTAGCATTTCCAGGAGATGTCTACTTCATGCACAATTTTATGGTCATAACGTTGACTCACACCCCGTCAGACCAAAAATAATCCGTCTCTACCCCTTAACTGCACCCTGCGTAAGACCTCCAATAATTTGATCCTGAAGGAAGACATAGAGAAGGACGATTGGCAAAGCACCAATAATAGCACCTGCGGCAAACACCCCCCATTTCTGGGCGAAATTTTGGGTCACGAACAAATATAAACCAACCATTAAAGTGAATTGTTCGGTGCTTCTCAACAATACATTGGCCAAGACAAATTCATTGAAGGTTCCAACAAAGGCCAATATGCCAACAACGGCTAGAATGGGTCTTACGAGAGGAAAGATTAATTTCCAAAAAGCCTGCCAGTGCGTTGCACCATCTACTGCGGCTGACTCATCAATATCTCGCGGTACAGAATCGAAGAATCCTTTCATTAACCAGATGTTGATCCCCATCTGTGTTCCCAGGTATACCAGTATCAAACCGCCATGGCTGTTGAGTCCCAATGAGGGGATGTAGGCACCGATTTGTTGAAGCATCAAGAACAATGCCACCATAGTCAACATGTTAGGAAACACCTGGATCAGAAGGATGGTCAAAAGCAGGCTGCGCCGACCGCGAAATCGAAATCGAGAAAATGAATATGCTGTCAATGCAGTCACGAGCACCGCAAGAAACGCGGTTATCCCTGAGACCTTGATTGAATTCCATAACCAAAGGAAAAATGGATGGAGCGGATCATTCAATAGTTCATCGAAATTTGCTGTCGATGCGTTCGGCGGAATGAGAGATTGGTTCGCCATTAAACTGGTAGGATTGAATGCCGCTGATATGATCCATATAATGGGAAAAAGGGCAAAAAAAACTGAGATGATCGTGACGAACGACCGGCCAAAGAATTGAAGCGACTTTTGTCGCTTGATGGAAGGAGGTGATTTAGGTTGAATGACGACATTATACTTCTCAGACATTTTCAGAAATCTCCTCCCAGCGTCCCATAAATCGATATTGAAACAGGGTAATCGTAGCAACGATTAGAAAAATAACGATGGTAATCGACGCTGCATATCCATAATCCGCCCCACGGCCACTTTCAAATGCAAGCCGGAAGGTGTAACTGATGAGAATGTCCGTGTAACCAGCAGGAGTAGGTGTCCCTGGAATTGGTGGGCGACCCTCGTTATAAGCATAAATCACAGTGAAATTGTTAAAGTTAAATGTGAACGAGGCAATGAGGAGTGGTCCCACACTGACCAATAGAAGGGGCAAAGTGATCTTCCAAAAACGCTGCCAGGAGTTTGCCCCATCAACCTCTGCGGCTTCATAAATCTCACTCGGAATGGCTTGCAAAGCTCCGCTGCAGACCAACATCATGTAGGGATACCCCAGCCAAAGGTTGACAAGTAATACGCCCACTTTGCTCCACCATGGATCCGTGAACCAACCGGGTGCCCAACCGATAAACTTGACCATGTTCGTGGTTATGACGCCCAGATGTTGATTGAGCATCCCCCGCCAGATCAGAATGCCGATGATCCCTGGAATCGTATACGGTAAAAGGAGCAAAGTGCGAACAAATTTCCGTCCACGAATCCCTGGATCGTTATAAACGATCGCCAGAAACAAACCTGCTGCAAAGGTTGTCAGAACTGATAACAGAGAGAAGGCCACCGTCCAGGCAAACACCTGAACAAACGGACCTCGTAATGCTGGGCTTCTTAAAAGTCTTTGAAAATTACTCCACCCAATACTCACCTGATATCCAGGATTCAGAATTTTGCCTTCATCTGATACAAAAAAACCTTGTTCATTATCAGCATGATAAATCTCATGAGTGCTGTTATCAATTATGGCATCTTTTTTTGTATCATATGTGTATCGTGGTTGAAGCTGTGCCGCCTCTCGAATTGTCTTGATCTTTATTGTACTAGGAGGTTCACCGAATTCGAGGGTAGAGAACTGACTATCCAGGATTGGCAAAATTTCGCGCAAGGTTAATCGTGTATATCCGGCAATACTTTCGGGAAAACCTTCCTCATCTAGCGATCCGATACCTGCCTCGCCTGGAGGTATACTTGCAAGCGGTTCTCCCGTTCTTGCAAGATACCCACGACCTTCTGAATCGATCAGCCAGAGTATGATTTCGCCATCGTTCGAACGATAGGCAGCCCATTTATATGCTACCCCTCCCTCGGGTAAGAAAGTTTCCTGGCCAAGGCGACGGATTGCCTGTACTTTGGTGAGAAGATGACCATCACTGTAATTGGTGAAAGCTGTATAAATCGTAAAAGCGATTGGATACAACACCATCAATATAATGATGGTGAGAGCTGGGGACATCCACCTTAGAGGATAAAGCGAGTCCTTGAGATTTACCGCATTGACGAGCAGTGTGGCGATTGCGATGAATACAGCTAACGGCCAAACGCCATCCCGAAGGAGGAGAATCAATAACCAGATCGCAAAGCTGTCAACGATCGCTAATCCGAGTAAACGCATAATGTAATGACTAAGAAAAGCCGAACCAAAAGCCAGGGGGGGTTTTTCCCCCCTGGCTTTTGCAATTACTTCAGCCATAGTTCAATCATATAACCCAACTGATTATTCACCCTTAATCAAGGTACGGATCTGTTCAGCAGCGGTTGTGAAAGCTTCTTCAGCGGTTTGTTGCTGCGTGATAACCAGCTCCAAGGCATTGGTCCAGGCTTCCCAGACCGAGGACATTTCAGGGATTGCCGGCATTGGTAAACCATCAGCACCGGCGACAGCGAAAGCAGCCAGATCAGGATCCTCAGTGGCTTCACGCACGGGCAGGAAAGCGGATGGTCGCGGGTCTGCATTGTACCAGGCTTGCATGAATTCCTCAGTTGCAAATACTTCTGTGAGGATGGTTTGCGCCAGCAAGGGATCTTCACTAAATGCGCTAACCATAAATCCCTGAACACCCAAGAATGGTCTGCCCGGACCAGCTGTACCTGCCGGGAATGGGTTGATAGTGTATTTCACCCCGGAATCACGTATCAACGTCAATGCCCATGGGCCAGTACCTATGCAGCCTACCTGACCTTGTGTAAACATTGTATGCATCACATCGTAATCAATGTCAGGTTTGAGATGGCCGGCTTTTGCCATATCTTCGAGCCACTTTGCAGCCGCGATTGCGCCTTCACTATCCAACCCTACATCTGTTGGATCGTACCCTTCCTCAGTCAATCCGAACACATAACCACCGTATGCTGTGAAAATTGGGAAGGAATGGGAAGGAATGGTACGGATCCCTGGTCTGGATCGTCCAGGCTGTAACTTGACCATTAGAGTCGGCTTCAAGTTGCTCCGCCAGGGCTTTAACATCATCCCAGCTAGCAGGCACCTCAGGGACAATATCAGGATTACAGAAGAATGCGATATTCTCTGTGGCGTAGGGCATCCCATACAGCTGGCCATCATAGGTGAACGCCGTTATGGCTGCATCTAAAAATTGAGTTGCCTTATCGCCAAGATCAATGGGTGCTACCAGACCATTGGCCACAAGTTGACCAAGCCAGTCATGGGCACCGATCAAGATATCTGGGCCCTCTCCCGCTGGACCGGCCACCGCTAATTGATCGCGAATATCGCCAAAACCCAGCTGCTCAACGACAAGCCGTACACCGAGTTCACTGGCAAACTGATTGCCAATCTCATCAACCACTGGCGCCCGAAGTTCATCTGCCCACACTTTCAACTCGACTAAAGGCGCCTCAGTGGGTTCTTCTGTTGGGACCGGACTGGGTTCTTCGGTAGGAACCGATGTTGGCTCCTCAGTGGGCATCGGTGTTGGTTCTTCCGTAGCCGGTGGAGGTGCCTCGGTCGTTGCCGGTGCAGCCGGTGCACAGGCTGCTAGTAGCATGACGACGATAAGCAATAGGCTTGAAACTACCCAAAATTTCTTGGACATTCTTTTCTTCTCCTTCCAAATTACTTATTGATGAGGTTTTGATGCAGATATCTCCATCTCAACGTTACATTTCCGAGAAGAGTAGTTTTTCACCTCCTTTCATTGATAAGTTCATTTTGAATTCCAGGCTTAGTCATCCTTATCCCCAAAACCTGCTCATCCCTCGTTCTTTTTCATCGCCGCGTAAACCACATAGACCTTTTTTGACTCTGAACCAATCTTATTTCCAAGAGAAAGGAGATGTCCTTATTGTAGCTCTGTGCAAAAAATTGTTGGTAGGACATCTCTCGAGATCGAACGTAGAAAAGATACTCAATTTCCTTATGTAATAATCTACACTATTGTTATTATACTCCAATCCAATTTATAAAATTCCATTAATCATTAACCCCCATTCTCCTTTTTATCTCAACCTCAGCCCATTCTAGGATCTGCTCTTTACTCGCACTATCATCCATCACAGCGCGAATTGCTCCTTCCACTGCATCCCAGTAGGCATTCATTGAAAATAATGGAAAAGCAGTCCCTTTTTTGAACGCTCGATAAGCTTCTGCCACCAAGCGGTCGCCGACATCTACACCCTCGACACTCGGGATGAAACCGGCCATCTCAGAATCGGCAAATATTCGTTGCGCTTCCGGAGACAAGAGGAATTGTATGAATTCCTGGCTGGCCTCTCTCTCCTTATCTGTCAGCCCGGTTTTCATCATGACTACCCATGAATGGACAAACCCTGACAAATGTCCTTGATCTGAATCGGGCCAGGGATCAATAGCAAGGTTCTCCTCACCAAGCACCTCAGAAAATTCTCCTGCTTTACTGACCTCATCGATGATCATGCCAACCCGACCAGCTTTAAAGAGCTCAGCATCAACCTGGCTATTGATCATCCAGGGCAACCCGACATCCTGGAAGGAGCGCAATAAATCCAACCAGCATACACCACTTGGGTTATTGAAAGCCGGCATACCGTTCTCATCCATGATTCGTCCACCACATGCTGCCAGATGAGGGAGTGAAAAATATGGTCCTAAATCGAGGTATGCACCAAGTGTGCCGCCCCCTGTTGCGTCAACCGCCTTGGCAATGAATTCACCCTGGGTGATTGCTGGTTCTGCGATCACGGATAGGTTGCGAAATAATACGACTCCATCCAGCCGGTAGGGCAAAGCGGGTAATGCGCCTTTATACCTTGATCCTGCCAAACCAACCGGCGCCAGGCTTTCTCGGAGCTGATTATCCACCAGGCCACTCAGATCTTGGATCAAACCCTCATCATACAAATAGGGTATCCATTCCTGGGGAGCGAGTAAGATCGATGGACCATTCCCCGATCGTGTTGCCTGAGTAAATTTACCTTTGAGATCATCAAACGGGAAAAACATCACCTCCACACGAAGAAATGGACAATTCTCCTGGAAAGCCGCTATCACTTCAGTCAGACCTTGGGTCTGCAGTTCATTAAAGGAATGCCATAACATTATCCTTTGTTGAATCTCTGGGGTAACATCGATAGTAAAGGGTGAAGGTGTCGCAATTGTCTCGCTATAGGATGGAGAAACTTGAAGCGCACTTGTCACCATGGGATAGGGAAAAACTTCCACCGTCGGTGCGATCGTCATCGCCGGTGTTGTCGGTGGTTGAAACGGACCAGTTGTGCCTTCCGTTCCCTGCCTGTTCATACATGCAGATATGACCAGGGAGACCGAGAGAAGTAATGGCAATAACAGTTTCGATATCACGCCCAAAACCTCTGCGATAGATTATAACCAGGCTGGAAGCTGATCTTTAGTAACCTGCGGTAGAATAATATTACCAGAACAAACCCTGTCGATTCTTGTTAGAATATAACAATGTGTGAAACCGACCTTTGCGGAGTTTTCGCTGCAGCCATCACCCCTCTGACCCTCGAGTTTCAACCCGATCATGAGGCGCTTCCTACTTTCCTGGATTTTCTCGCTCGTCGCGGCTGCCATGGAGCGCTCCTCTTGGGAACGACGGGTGAAGGACCCTCTTTTAGCCCTTCTCAACGCCAGATCATCCTGGAATCAGCCGTCCGGGTGCGAGAGATTCATCCGCACTTCCGCCTCCTAACCGGAACGGGGACTCCCAGCCTTGATGAAACTGTCTTCCTCACCAAAACAGCTTTCGATCTGGGATATGATGGCGTTGTAGTGCTGCCGCCCTATTATTACCGAAAAGCAAGTGATGATGGTTTGTTCACCTGGTTCAGCTTGATATTGAAGAAAGCTGTGCCTGAAAATGGATGCCTGTTGGGTTACCATATCCCTGGTGTTTCAGGAGTTTCCCTTTCATTAGACCTTCTCCAGCGTTTGAAGTCTTCGTTTCCCCAATCCTTTGGAGGGCTGAAGGATTCCTCTGGTGACCCGGAATACGCCAACGAGCTTGCTCGATGCTTTGGCAACGATATCATCGTTTTCACCGGGCACGACAGCTTGTTCTCTCGGGCGTTAAATCTTGGCGCAAAAGGTTGTATCACTGCTCCCGCCAACCTGTTCTCTCCTTTATTACGCCAAATTTGGGATCAGCATCTCGACCAGAAAACAGACCTTGAGACACAAAACCGTGTCGATGCCATCCGAAAAACTCTCGACAATCATCCACCTTATCCATCATTGATCAAGGCGTTGTTGAATCGATTATATGGTTTACCCCTTTGGCCTGTTTGCCCACCATTAAGCCCTCAATCTGAAGACACGATCAATGATGTTATTAACGCATTATCTGATATAAAATCGACCAGATCGGATGTGGGTAACGAATGACAGAACCTGCCCCCCCTCAACCTTCTGAAGAATCACAGGAGGGATATCCACCATATCAGCGCATTCTATACGGTCTTTTAGGGTTCATTTTAGTCCTGGTTGTCCTCGGCCTGGTGTTCTATTCCAACAGGACCCAGCCACCTGAAATATTGGCATCCCCGCAGTCGGCAGGGATCCGCTTGACACCGTCTCCCTCGCAAACAACCTCTGCATCGGCAACGATAACCCCCACTACTCGGGCAACATTTACCCCCAAACCGACAAAGACTTCAACGGCTTCTCCCTCGCCTACGGCGACTTTCCCTCCGACATTGCCGCCCTCTCTGACTCCTGCTTTTCCCGTCGAGAATAATTCGCGATATCACCTCGCAGCCTGGGATCCTGACCTGGCAAATGAGCTGATATCTTTATTGGAAGCTTATCCAGAGACGCTTTCAGACTTCGCTCGGGGGAGTGATAATTCTGGATATTTATTAGCATTCAGAGTTCCCCTGCTCCTCCAGCGGGAATCGCTCCTGCGCTTCCCAACCGCACCGCTGGCTGATGTTTGGCAATGGCAGGTAGCATATAATTTTGCCCGCACAGGTGATGAACGGGCTGGGGAACTCTATGCCAATATGATCTCCAATGAATTGAACAACAAACGTGTGACTTTGAGCGATCTCTACGCTTGGGGGCTCAATAAAAACCCTCCAATCACGATCCAGGTCATCCCGTTAGAGATCCCTTTCGGTTACCTCAGTAATAGTCTGGTCAAAGTCAGTCTGGGGGAGAATGGCAGCAGCTATTTCTGGCTTCTGGAAAAGGCGACCGGCTTCACCGCTTATCCTTTGGCCACTGATTTCGATTTTCTCAATCCAATCCTGGTCAACCACTTCATCGAAGATTTGATCGGTGTAGGGGATACCGTAATTGGAATTTACAGAAGTGGTAATCCTAATTCGACAACATATACGTACCCGCGTGTTTTCAATTTGATCGGAGAACCCCCGGTTGAGTTACCGTTCGAACCAGCCTCACCCCCGGAGATCGGACCGGGTTTCCTGGGTAGCTGGTCAGCAGCCCAAACAGAAAGCGAGACGGGCGGTTTGGATTTCACTGCTACGATATTTCCTGCCTGCCCGGTGAGCATCCTGCATCGGTACCAGTGGAACGGTCGGTCTTTCTCACTTGATCTAGTAGAGTATGAACTCAATCCTGATCAAGATCTGCTGGCATATTGTGAGCTGGTTGTGGATCAGGCTGTAAATATTTGGGGCTTGGAACCTGCAGTTCAATTCATGGAGGAGCTTCTTCCTCAGTGGCCTCCGGCTCAAAACCTCCGCGGTGGGTCATATCCACCAGATGCACAGGACGCCTGGCGATTCAGGTTGGCAATTTATCATGCTTTGCTCGGCAATCGTGAACAGGCGATTGGATATTCCTCTAGCATTATCGAGAACCCATCATCTGCAAACAGCGCCTGGGTCGAGCCAGCGCGTAATTTTCGATCTCTATATCAAAATCAACGCGATATCTACAGGGTGTGCCTGAGTACTCCATATTGTGACCCCAAGATGGCAATCCAAAGCCTGGTGAAGACCATTTCTCCCCAGGATTTCCCTCAGATCGTTGATATTCTAAGGGATGCAGGGGTATTTATTCGAACCAATGGTTATTATGACTTCGACAATGATCACCGCACGGAAAGATGGCTTACAATCCGTCACCTTCCAGGTGGACCTCTGGAGTTTTGGATCTTCTTCCAGCTCGAGAACCAGGTCATTGCCCGTTTCGTCGATAACCTGGAAACAGATTTTGTGAGATTGACCACCCTGGAACCCCTCACAGAACCACCATTAATCAGACTGGATCAAGAAATATATTTCAAAATCGAGCGGCTAGGTGTTCAAGGGATCCCCGATGTTCTCAAAATCAACTACAAACCACTTTTTTCTGTTGACAGAATGCGTGTAGATTTGGAGAAAATTGAGGAGAATTTGTTGTCAGGAGAGGCTCCGGAAGCTATCCGGCAGGAACTGCTCAAGATAGGCGGTTCGCCATTTTTCACCTGCAATTTTCAGCTCTGTCCAAAGTATTACTATCTATTGGGTCTTGCATCCGAACTGGCAGGTAAAGAACGCCAGGCAGTCGAAGCTTATCTGGAAATCTGGCGTCGCTTTTTTGATAGTCCCTATGCCACCATGGCACGCTTCAAACTGGTAGGCCCGGCTGTCCCACCAGGACCAACCATCACACCTACCTTTACAGCCACCCGTCCGGTGACAGCCACCTCAACAAATACCCCGACCATCACGGGCACCCCTCCAACAGCAACACCGACTTTAACACAAACATCTCCACCAACCCTCACCCCGACCATCACGGACACGCCTCCTGGTTATAATCCTCCGCCGTAGAATCCTTGCGCCTGTAAAGTAATATTGATTAAAGTCTATGTCATACCCGCATGCTATCTGGAGATTGATGCGCAATGCCCCCGCACAGGGAACCTGGAATATGGCGGTTGATGAAGCCATCCTCGAATCGACAGGGCAGGGGATATCACCTCCGACGTTGAGGTTATACGCCTGGGATCCTCCCTGTCTGTCTCTTGGCTATGCGCAATCAACCTCGGAGATCGACCAACCCCGCCTCTCACAGCTCGGCTGGCAGTTCGTCCGAAGACCTACAGGAGGTCGTGCCGTCCTGCATACCGATGAATTAACCTATGCCGTGATCGGTCCAGCAACCGAACCGCGCCTGGCTGGCAGCCTCATGGATTGCTATCTGCGCTTGGCGCAGGCGCTCCTCAAGGCTTTGCAGATCTTGCGGATTACTGCCTCCATAAAATATGCTGAAACCTCCAATCCTGGACCAGACCTCACAAACCCGGTTTGTTTCGAAGTGCCGTCTCAATACGAGATAACGGTTAATGAGATGAAGCTGATCGGCAGCGCTCAGGCGCGCAGAAAAGACGCCATTCTCCAGCATGGTTCTCTGCCCCTCCATGGCGATCAGACGCGGATCCTCCAGGTACTATCTTTCCCGGAGAACTCTCAACGTCAGATGGCAATATCCCGTCTGCGATCGCGCGCGACCACTGCTGAACGTATCCTCGGTTACAGGCTCGATTGGGAGACAGCCTCCCGCGCCTTCGAAAAAGCCTTCGCTGAAACGTTTAACCTGACATTCCATAGAGGTGGATTGTCACCAACCGAAAGCGCCAGAGCTTACGAGCTCTATAAAACGAAATACACTTCACCTATTTGGCTTAAGAGTCATTGACGATTGAAGACAAGTCTGGAAAATGCACATTGGAACTCTCACCCTTCACCTGCATCTGAGCGGATGTGCTTCGCTTAAAGAGAAACGCAGTCGCCTGAAACCGCTTATCCATCGGCTACATCGCGAGTTCAATGTCTCTGTCGCTGAGATTGACATGCTGGATGCCAGGCAGGAGGCGGTCATCGCCTGTGTCTTGGTCAGCAATGACAACGGACACACTCAACGGTCTCTGCAAAAAATATCCCACTGGATCGAATCCATCTGGCCAGATATCATCCTGGTGTCCGAAAGCCTGGAAATGCTCTAATAATTTCATTGTCGAAAACACCAAGTGACCATGGCATTCACGATCCTCCTCGCCTGTTTTTTGATCCTTTCCAGCTCATCTCGAATCATCACCAGACACTTTTTACCAGGTCTGCTCGAACCTGATGACAAACGATCCACACCCGCGCGCCGTTACATGGACGGGAAGGAAACCTTGCCGGTCCCTTCACCGCTACTGACAGCTTTTCATCTTCAGGGCATAACATTAGATCCGCTGATCTTCCCAGTGATCGCTCTCCAATTTGGATGGTTTCCTGCGATCGTGTGGATCTTGATCAGCACACTGGTTTGGGGTTGGTTGCAATCTTATCTGGTAGCCGTGATCTCAATCCGGTCTGGAGGATCGAACTTAATCGATCTCTTCGATTCCCTGATCAACAGACATGCCGCTAAACTATTCACTGTGCTCCTTTTCTTCATACTCTTTCCTCTCATTGGGCATTTTGCATCATTAGCATCGATTCTGATCAACCGTACCTCAACTTTCCCCGCCGTGATATTTACAGTGGTGATCAGCCTCCTGGCGGGCTATCTTATCTTCCGCTGGCGGTTGAACACCTCTTTGAGCATACTCGCCTGCATCCTGCTTTTATCTGCTGCGCTTTACACCAGTGCAACTGGTGCCTTCGCCGAAGATGTAGCGGCGATAAATTCTATCTTGGGCGGGAATGGGGATGTTCTGCTCAATCGGGTGATCGGAGGAGGTGCGATCACCTATCAGCTGGCATTCTGGTCTTTTATAGTCCTGGTGCTCATCTCAGCAGCCGCTGTCTTGCCGGTCTGGAAACTGGCTATCCCTTTCAACTTTATTACAGGTTTCTTTACCCTGACGCTGATTATCCTATCCCTCATTGGGATTGGAATTGGTTATTCAAACGGCACTCTGGCACAAAGTTTTGAGATCCCCGCTTTGACCGGCTTGAGCCGTGATGATCTTGGCCCGATTTGGCCAATATTGTTCACACTCCTCACTAGCGGATCAATTTCCGGGTGGCAGGCACTTGTCGCAAGTCAGAGCACCGCACGCATGGTCGAAAAAGAATCACGCCTTCTTCCGGTATCGATCGGAGCCCAATTGATCAGCGCTTTTCTCGTCATCCTGGTTATCGTCCTGGGAGGGATGTTTGGTGTATCGTCAGGCGGTCTCGACCCCGATCATGGGTATCACCTTGTGGCTGGGCCAGCCAGCGTCGCAGCATATGGATTACAGAAGGTCTTAGAACTCGTCGGGCTCCCTGGCTTTTTAGCAGACAAAGCTGGCCTTTTCCTGCTGACGTTCGTTTATTTGAGCGCCCTCCATCTTGGAGTTCGTTATTCCCGTCAGTTACTTGCCTGGTCGTTTGGGCATAATTTCCCTGCCTTGAAGAATCCTTTAGCAGGCAGTTTTTTGATCGCAGGCGCAACTTATGTATTCATTTTGCTTGGTCTCTGGCAATGGTTATGGCCTTTGTTCGGAGGATCTGCGCTCATCATCTCAGGTTTTGTACTGATGTATTGTGCGTTCTGGCTCACAGGTCAGGGCAGACGGGCACGATGGTTAATCTGGTCAGGGATATTCTTGCTCATCACCGGATCAACCGGCATCTTGTATGAATCCGTTTACCAGGCAGCATTCAAGAATCTGCTTCTCAACCTGGATCTGAATCCCGGTGAGACGCTTGGCAACCTGATCAAACTAATCGGCGGGGGGGTCATTCTGGTAACGACTGGAATGCTCGCTAGAGAATTTACAAGCATATCCAGCCGATACACGAAATTCTTCAATTGATTAATTTACATACTTGAGTTCCGGGGTAGATACGATGGTTGAATAAAATTGAAAAATTAAGGAACTATTTTTTATATTTAATGCAACTTTTCTCCATTTTTGTGTTTTAATTAATCAAGAACAAGGCAAATTTTATCATGATAATCTTTTTCAAAGATTGTCTGGTTAATATTTTTGTTCTGTGTTCTCCCTGGCAGGGCCAGTTTTCAGGAGATTATCAGAAATTCTTTGCTGTCACCTTGTAATTATTCCTTGCAAGGTGACTTTTTTCTTCGAATCAAGAGGTAAGCCATGAAAGAAAAGCCATTATTGGTCGAAGTCATCGCTTATGCCCCGACTGCCTATTATCACTGCACCCACTGCGAAGTTGCTTGGCGAGAGATGGGGGTCACCGATGAATTTCATAACGAGCAGATCGGCGCCAGTCTGCCAGAAGACCTGCTTCAGGAATATCAGCAATTATCCACATGGGTGCGAGAAACCACCCGGCAGCACTGTAATGATGTGATGATCAAAGTCATCGATGCCGCTTCGCTTGAAGGCTTCATCAAATCTCTTCGCTATCGGGTGCGCAGATTCCCGGCTGCAATTGTCAATCATCAGGCACGCTTTTCTGGAGAGAATTTCTCTCGCGTAAACGAGGAGATCAACCGTCAGCTCAGTGAGAGAAATCCGACTGGAAGCTGACAGCGAAAGGAGGTGGTCAAACATAACCAAAGACTGATGATTAAAAGGCAATCTTTCTCTGGATGTCGAAGGCTCAAATGTTTATTCGAATGGAGGAAATATGAATACCCTTTGGATTGTCGTCATAGGTGGCATCGTTATCTACCTGGCATATAATTTTTATGCCCGGCGGATTGACCGGGATGTCATCCAGGTCGACCCCAAGCGTGCCACCCCCGCTAAGCTCTATATGGATGGCGTCGATTTCATGCCGACCAGCCGCAATGTCCTCTATGGCTATCATTTTAAATCCATCGCTGCTGCTGGACCAATCGTCGGCGTCATCACTGCAGCCAATATTTGGGGTTGGCTGCCGGCCCTGTTGTGGTTGGTGATCGGTGTCTCTTTTATCGGGTGGGCGAGTGACTACAGCGCCATCATCGTCTCGGTACGTAACGACGGCAACAGCCTGAGCGCAATCAGCCACCGTCTGATCACCCCACGTACTCGGATCATCCTCTTCACATTCATCTTTTTCTATCTGCTGTTGGTAGCTGGCGCTTTCATGGGCATCATGTCCGCCCTGCTGGCCGCCCGCCCGGATGTCCCCTTCGGGATCATCGTGCTGGGCGTGATGGGGTTACTGGCAGGTCAAATGCTCTACCGCTGGAAGATGGATCTGATCGTTATCACCGCGATCGTGGTGGTGGTGACATTGGCAGCCATGGCATTCGGACCATTTGGGGCAACTCCAAAGCTGGATGCCGAGGGTAAGCCAACTGGCGCCCTCGATTGGGTTGGGCCGATCAACAGAGCGACGGTTGCTTTCAACGGCGCCATCAACAACCTGACAGGGGGCAATGCGCTTATGCGGGTTACCGATCCGACCAACGCAGACCCCCGCATTCCTGCTCCCGGCCCTGATGGCAAACGCCCCACCACAGCCACATATGATGCCGAGACTGGAGAGATCCTAACTCTCCCATCATATCTTTTCTGGGCTTTGTTCCTGCTGGTGTTCTCATATCTGGCAGCCACTCTACCTATCTGGCGATTTGCCCAGCCGGTAAACTACATCGGTTTCTGGGTCACCTTGCTGACGATTGGCTTGAGTGCTATTGGAGCGGTCCTGGCGCCATTTATCCGCCCCGAAATTGGTGCATTTGCTCTCAAGCCAGTCATAACCTATGGATTCACAGCTGAAGCCGGAAAAGCCTGGCAGCCAATCTGGCCGATGTTATTCGTCACAATCGCCTGCGGCGCCATATCTGGGTGGCATGCTCTCTTCGGTTCCGTCGGAACTGCCCGCCAGCTGGAATATGAGACCGACGCGCTTCCGGTTGGTGGTGGGGCAATGTTTACTGAAAATACCCTCGCATTGCTCTCGTTGGTGGCAGTCTCGATCGCCGGAACAGGAGGCGGTGCCGGTCGCTTCGCAGCTGGAGTTGGCAGCCTGCTATCCGTGATCTTCGGGGAAGGTTTCCGCCTCTTTGGCACTGCCCTGGGTTTTGGCGCTTTCATGGTCATTGTTTTGACGGTGACACAATTGATCTTCCGTGTCATGAGAGTTACACTTTCGGAATGGGTTGGCGAATCTGTGCCGGCCGTGCGCAACATGCATGTCTCCACCGTGATATCTATGGTGCTGACCATGGCATTGGTTCTGACTGGGACGTGGGTGTATCTCTGGCAGCTGTTCGGCGCAGCTAATCAGCTCATGGCAGCTCTCAGCCTGCTGATCGTTACAGTCTGGCTGCGTTCCCTGAACAAGAACCCTGCGTATGCCCTTTGGCCAATGCTTTTCATGTACATAACCACACTGGCAGCTACATTGGTGACAGCGCGCAATCTCTATGTCACCATCGTACCACGTGGTGGTACAGCGGCGGCAGGCGCCTGGGCTATGATCGTCATTGCCATTCTTCTCTTCGTCGCAGCTTTGCTCATCGCCTGGGACGGATACCAGGCATACCAGCGATATGCTCGCGGTGAGACACCGAAAGTCGCCCCAGCTCCTTCTGGTGATTGACCGTCCACAATTCCAAATACATTATCGTTGCAGCGTTAGAGGTGTGAAGCTCACCCCTCTAACGCTGCTCGTCCATCAACCGGGCAAGATTTCGCAGGGCTTCGATCATCTGGACAGCGTCGGTGTTTCGATCGGGGAAGGCACAATGGAGCTCAAGATGAGGAGCAGTACGCCTCACGCTGAATCGCCACAACGTTGGAGTGATGAGTTTGACCGATGCATCGAAGGATTTCAACGCACTCTCAGCTTTAACGAATGTGCCGGGAGGTGTCATAAGCTGCAGTTTATCATACCGACCGCTTTGCCAGCCCCTCTCGCTGGATTGTTTCAACACCATCTTACCTGTCCACGAGGAGGGATCAGCCAGGTCAAACTCCAACGAAGGTGCTCGATTCAAATGTGCCCGAAAAATTATCGTGTCACGGCGGCCCTGATAGAACGCCAGAATCCACATCCATGGAACATCCCTAGGCGAGAGGACAAGGAGCGTGTCCAACCTTTTGAACGGCATTCTGGCTTTTTCGATCACCAATTCGACCACCGAAGTGCCAAGCCAGCGCAGCTTGGTCCGCTCGCCCACCCGAGGCAGACCAGATTGAATCCAACGAAGCATGCGGTCACCCAGGCGCAGGTTGTAAATCACGCCGAAGGCAAACCACCCCATTACAATGACGACTGCTGCAACCAGAATATATTTGGGCTCCAACTGCCACCTCGATAAAAACTAATTATTATCTTTTTAGTATAATATCGTTGCAGATAAGATGCAAAAGCAAATCACCGCTTTCCATGAAAAACGCAAAGAACTTCAGAAGGCAATCGGTGAGTTCCTTTTTGGAATGGTCGGACTGGAATTCGCCGGTCATGCATTGGAGATGCGCGCCAGCCTGGAAAACCTCTTCATGCTCACAATTGCAGGAGAAATGATCGGTTTACCTATCCTGCCGCCTTATTATAGCCTGAGGTTGCTTCCTTATGTCATTCCTAATATCGCTGCCTGGAAAAGGCGAGTTTTGAGAGAGCGTGAATTCACTGACGAACACGATTACCACCTCGAAGGTCTCTGATGGAACAAAAGAGAATACTCATGGCATTACCTCTTTTCATCATTTGAACAATAACGAAGGAGAGATCAATAATGACCACAGAAACGCAAATTCCACCTGGAAAAAGCTTCTGGCAGAACATTAAAGAGATCCTGTATGGAATGGCTTCCCACGACATGAGCCGTTACGCGTTGAGGACGCGCGGCAGTATGGAGCACTTATTCATTTTGATCACTATGGGTGACATGATCGGTATACCGATTCTGCCACCCTATTACAGCCTGCGCATCTTGCCCTATGTCGTCCCGCAGATCGCAACCTGGAAACGCCGCCTGCTACGTGAGCGGGATGTCTCTGATGCAATGTTCTAAGAGATCACACAGGAGCAATCATGTCCCTAAAACATATCTTTGAGCAGCACCCCGAACGCCGGTACATCATGTTTGGCGGCAAAGGAGGGTTGGGAAAAACAACCTTCTCGGCTGCCACTGCTTACTGGCTGGCTTCCCAGGGAAAACGTGTGCTCGTCTTTTCCGTCGACCCCCAAGCCAGTCTCTCGGACATCTTCGAGATGGATATCTTTGGGAGAGGTCCCGTAAAGATCACGGAGAACCTTTGGGCACAAGAGATAGACGCCGATCAGCACATCAAGCAATATCAGAACGAGATCCGCCAGAAGATCCTCGACATGTATGGTTTCGATCGGGTCCCGGATGAGATCGAGCAATATATCCAGGCTGCTTCTGCGGAACCGGCGATGGAGGAGAGCGCGATATTCGACGCAGTGGTAGATATCGTCGTGCAAGGTGATTATGACTATTATATCTATGATCTGGTGCCGCTTGGCCATGCGCTTTATTACCTCAGCATGGCTAAAGTTTATGATGAATGGATCAATAAGATCACCAAATTGAGGGAGGAGATGCGAGAATACGAAGAGATGGTCTCGCGCCTCAAACGGCAAAAGGAGCTGGAGGAAGATGCCATCCTCCGTGAATTGCAATACATTCGTTCTCGCATAAATGAATCATCCCGGATCCTGACCGACAGGGAGAAGACGGCTTTCTTTTTCGTCCTTGTCCCGGAGGAGATGATCATTCTCGATACACAAAAAGCTGCTTCACTATTCGCCCGTTTCGATGTGCCTATATCTGGCTACGTGATCAACAGGGTCCTGCCAAAAGAACTACTGCGGCAAGACATTCCAGCTTTTCTCCGTAACCGGATCGAAATGCAGGACCGTTACCTGAAGCAGATCGAATCGATCTTCTCCAATCAAGTTGTCTCCCACGTCCCTGAGCTGGAACGCGATGTCACTGGATTGCCAATGATTGAAAGACTCGCTCATATCATGTATGAAAATGGAGAGGTGACAGGATGACAGAGATCAAGACCAATATGCCAGCCTATTTCCGCCAGCATCCACGCTTACGGTATATCTTCTTTGGCGGTAAGGGTGGTGTCGGGAAGACTGTTATGGCAGGTAGCACAGCAATCTGGCTTGCCAATCAAGGCAAACGCGTGATCTTGGCTTCCACCAACCCCGTTCACAGTTGCAGCGCCCTGCTCAATCAGGATGTCTTTGGCAAGCCGACGCCGGTGAATGGTGTCCCCAATCTGTGGGCTTATGAGATCGACACGAAAGAGACCATCGAACGCTCCAAACAGGAGATCCGCGAAAAAATCCAATGGTTCCTGAAATTTGCGGATATCTCCACCAAAGCTGAGGACTTCGTAGAATCGGCCACCATGAATCCCGCATTCGAAGAATCGGCTATGTTCGAAAACATGGTCGAATTGATGCTCAAAGACGAATATGAAGTGTATGTGTTCGATACCGCTCCAACTGCAAACGCCCGCAGGTTGTTGGGGATGTCTCGTGTCTATGCCCTGTGGGTCAACAAGATGGTCAAGAGTCGGGAAGAAGCTCGTTCTCTGCGCGAGATGCTTTCTTTTACAAAGAAAAAAGAGCCCGATCCCCTGATGGACTACCTGATAGCATTCCGTGACCGAATGGAAAAAGCTCGCCTGTTGCTCACGAACCCTGAACTAACCGCCTTCTTCTTTGTTACCTTGCCGGAAGCCCTTCCTATCGCCGTGATCACCAGATTTATCGACTGGTTTCATGACTTCGGTATACCGGTTGGAGGCGTCATTGTGAATATGTTGATCGACCGCAGCGAAGTCACCGAAAAGTCACCAGAATTCGTCCGCAACCGGGTCAGCATGCAGGAACGTTATATGCAGGATATCTGGGCGAAATTCGACGGGATGGTTCGTTCGCTCGTTCCCCTATATGAAACTGAAGTTTGTGGGGTGCCAATGCTCCAAAGAGCAGGAAGGCAGCTCTTCTCGTGAGAACAAGCTCCCGCAGGTCTCAAGCCCTGCGGGAGGCACAAATAATCTCTATCTGCCTGATACCAGTGGAAATCTAGGCAAACATTTTCTCTGCGACCCGCTGAAGCATGGGGACGCCACGCACCTCTGTCTCGAACAATGGCAGGATCGCCCGAACCTGACCATCGAATTCCTTCCAGATGGTCTGCATGTATTCTTCTTGCATGGCGATCCGGTTTTTCACGAAATCTGGGGTTTGCTCATCGACATTAGTTTTGTCGATCACCATATTGACAACCACCCCGCCAACAGGAATCCCAAAATCATGGAACCAGTTGATAAAGCGCGTTATGACTGCAATCGGCAGGGCTTCTGGTGAGGTAACGAAGAAAAACGCAGTGAGTTCCTCGTCTGTCAACAATTTCTTAGCCCGTGCCATGCGCTCCCGCAGACTGAGCAGATAATCCATCAACGGATCCTTCTCATTTTTCTTGCGGCTGTACGACAACAACTCGCGCAATGACCTGGCTTCCTCCCGGCTTTGCACCATCTTGTTAACCCACATCGAATAAACGCTCGACATCCCAAGCAGACGCCGGGCATTTGCTGTTGGTGCAGTATCGAAGACGTAAAACTCATATTTGTCCTCGAACATCAAATCGATCATGTTCTCGAACATGGCAGATTCTTCAAAAGCCGGGTTCATGGTCGCTGATTCGACGAACTCATCTGCTTTGGTCTTGACATCCGCGAACTTCAAGAACCATTCGATCTTCTCCCGGATCTCCTTCTTGGATCTTTCGATTGTCTCCCGTGTATCGATTTCATAGGCGGTCAGACCTGAGACACCTTCCACTGGTGTCGGCTTACCGAAGACATCCTGGTTCAACAGGCTAGAGAGTGAGTGAACGGGGTTCGTGGATGCCAAAAGCGCTTTTTTCCCTTGTTGTGCCGCCCAGATCGCCGCCGTGCCCGCCAGAACCGTCTTTCCAACACCACCTTTCCCACCGAAAAAGATATATTTGAGCCGCGGCTTTTCCTGGAGAAATTGCTGCATGCTCTTTTCGATCATGACTCACCTCCAAACATGACCTCCGCCATCTTCTCGATCATCGGTAAGCCTGTGATATCGCGTTCGAATTCAGGAATGCGCGCCAGAACCTCGTTCCCAAAGAGCTGGTCGATCTTCTTCAAGTAAATCTTCTGCATCTCCAAGCGGTGGCGAAGGTAATCGGGAATGTTTTGGTCAGCAAGCGATTCAGGGATCACTCGATTGACGATGTAACCGGATAGAGGAACATCGAACTTGGCGAACAACCCGGCTGCTTTTTGTGTATCCAGGATGATCATCTCCTCTGGAATGACCACGAAATAGAAGGCGGTCTTTTGTTTATCGGTCAGGATGCTGGAGGAAGTGTTGATGCGGTATTTGATTTCCTGGAGCTCTTTTAAGATCAGGTCTTCTTCGGTCTCTTTTTTCCGCTGCATGACCGCAGCCACCTGTGCATATTCTTCCATTTCTGCTCGAAGGGCAGTGATCTTATCAATCCACTGATCATAAACAGAAGCCATGCTGAGGTAATAGAGTGCATGACCCAGGGGAACCAGGTCATAGATATAATAGTCGTATTGACCACCGACGATGATATCCACCACTGCGTCAAAGATGGCGCTTTCCTCCATGGCGGGCTCAGCCGCCGCTGCCTGAATGTAATTTTCGATCTCTTCAGGGATCGAGGGAAGACCATACATATCCAGGATTTTCTTCCGTATCTCTTCCTGATATTCCCTGATACGGCGATCGGCGTCGATCTCCTGGGCGAAAAGATTGGGGATGATCTCAACCGGCCCTTTTCCAAAGATGTCCTGTTGGAAAATATCCGAAAGGCTGGCTTGCGGATCGACCGAGAACACGAGCACCTTATATCCCTGCTTCGCCAACCAGTAGGCGGTCGCGGCGCTAAACGTAGTCTTCCCCAGCCCCCCTTTGCCTCCGAACATGATATAACGTCTCTCGGGATTCTTCTCAAATACCTGTCTGAGTGACATGATAGTCTCCTTGTCAGGCTAAAGCGTCGGTAAGGTCTTTTTCCCTCAACATGCGCCGTTTCCAGGTGCTTATCTGGGGAACGACGTAAGGAAGCAAACGTAAGCTGTAATAGGGGGGTAGGATCGGAATTCCCAGAAGATCCCCCATCGTGATCAGGATAAACAGATGCTCCATGCTACCCCTGGTTTTCAATGCATAGCGAGCCATGTCGTGTCCAGCCATGCCATACATGACGGATTTCAAACTATCGAACAGGCTCCCCTTTTTCTTTTCTTCTTCTTCAGACATATCCTATCTCCTCATGTGATTTCTTGATCGCAAAGATCAGTTAAGTCGCGCTCTCGCAATATACTTCTCTTCCATCCCGTAATATTTGGCATTACATATGGCAGAAGTCGTAAAGTATAGTAAGGGGGTAAAACAGGGACTCCCAATAAATCACCGAAAACGATCAAAATGAATAATTGCTCTAATCTGGCTCTTTCTTTCTTTAAATCACGAACTGCGTCGTATACCGTTGCCCCGTATATTACCTGACCTAATGCTTTTAACCCATTGGGCAACCATTTCTTCCCGATGTTGATCAGCACCTGTGTCATCCTGCTCACCTTCCACGCTGAGAGGCCTCTGACACAGGTTTAGGGTAGCAACCATCCACTGGTTTCAGTCTCGTTATCGCGCCCATCAAATCCTCTATGTTCCAGCCGTTGATTTTCATGCGGTGGTTTATCACAAAACTCGGATAACGCCGAATCGAATATCTCAAACATTTGAGTAGTCCAGGCAACGACCGAGGATCCCAAAATCGAAAGAATATCCGCCCATCAAACATGTCTGTCAACATGTGAACAAGATCGCTGAGTTTTTGATAGTCTTCAGCCCAATCTGGAGGCAGAGACTCAAGGGAGCGGTGATTAGGCGGCTTACCCAGATTGGCGCGTGCAAGCATTGCCTCACATGACATGCACAGCCCCCATCCTTCGGGTATTGGGAAGAAGACTTCTACCAGAACTGGTTTCATCTCATAGTGGTGTGCGGCGTACTGAGAATGTACGCCGCACACCTCATCGTCAGGCGCTTGCGGCAACTTCTGCTCGATAGCGCTGGAAGGCTTTCACAGCATCCCACGCCAGGATCAAGGCAGCCACAACGAGCACCAGCGAGACGGCGCCGATGATCACATTTGCAGCTGTGACCTGACCCACCGTGAGTTTCTGCTTCTCAGCGATAGCAGCCACATTCGGAAGGTTTAGGAAGAAAGCTTCGTAAGCCTTGTAAAGCAATGCCGCAATGGTGGTCACAAACATGAATAAGAAGGGCCAGAGTGCCCATTGGTAATTCTTACCCTTCGATAACAGCCACAGGGTGACTAATAGCAAAGCCAGAGATGCCATGAGCTGATTTGCTGCGCCAAACACGACCCAGATCTGCAGGAATGGCACCAACCAGATCAGCACCAGGGTGAGCACCAAGGCGACGATCGTTCCAACATGAACATTCTTCAACGCCGGGATGCTGTCACCGAGCGCCTCTGCACTGGCTACACGCATGAAGCGCACCACCAAATACATGATCGTCAAGGCCATCAGGGTCAAGAAAACAGAACCATAGGCCGTGCCAAATGCCTGGCTCAGACCCCACTTGCTCATGAAGGTCGCCAGACCGTTGGAGAAGACCGCCGCTGCTCTGGCTCCCCCGCCTGCATCGACATATCCCTGATAGCTACCGAACGCCACTGTGGCAGTCAAGAAGGCGAGAGTGGCGAAGAACATCTCCAGGAACATTGCCCCACCGCCGACATATAGGGCATCCGTCTCTTTCTCGAGCTGGCGGGCGGTGCCCGAAGATGAAACCAGGCTATGCCAGCCGGAGATGGCGCCACAGGCGATGGTGACGAACAGGATCGGCCATAACGGACCCAAACCGGTGACATTAAAGCTGGTGAACGCCGGAAAATCCCCCATTCCAGGACGCCAGATCAGCAGACCAAGCACGCCTCCGATTACCCCCAGCAAGACGATCCAGAAGGCGACATAGTTGATAGGCTGTGCCCAGCGCCAGATCGGCAACACCGCACCGAAATAGCAGATCACCACGACCAGCAGGCTACCGATGAATTTAGCCTGAGTCACAGCCAGGAACCAGGTGGGGCTGGTGGCGCCGCCCGCGATACCATACAGCATGGCGAAGAAATCTTTGACAGGCTGGAGCGTACCGATCCAGATGCCCAGGAAGGCAAGCACTACCGTGACAACTGTGGTCAGGATAATGTCTTGTTTCCATTTATAGGTCATCTGTCCAGCCAGGATACCCACCAGGATGACGATGATCACCCCCAGGGGCACTGCAGGATTCGTCAACAAGTTGAAGCCAACCTGAACCCCAAATGCGCCCATGATCAACCACAAATAGAAGTAGATAAATGTGATCAAGATCATCCGGGAGCGGGGCGATATCAGGCTGTAACTAAGTGCTCCAAAACTCTTGCCCTCCTCGCGCACCCCCATGATAATGCTGGCATAGTCCTGAACCCAGCCGATGAAGAATGTGCCGACGATGATCCATAGGATCGCGGGTAACCAGCCATATTGGACGGCAATGATCGGACCCAATATAGGTCCTAAGGCTGCAATCGACTTGAACTGGTATCCGAACAGCACATTGCGATTTGCTGGCATAAAATCCACGCCATCCATGTACATTTTTGCGGGAGTGGCTTTTTTCTCATCAGGCTGGATGACTCTTCGGTCTATAGATTTGGCGTACACGCCATAACCAACTGCGATGGCGATCGCGCCGATAATCAAAATCAGAACTGCGTTCATAAAATTCTCCTTTTTTCCAAATCCTGAAGAAGAAAAATTGCCGAGAATGATGGATTTAAGTTGATGCACGGCTGCAGCGTTTTTTTAAATGCATAACTAAACTATTTCCCCGTTCCGGCCCTCCTTTCCACTGTGCAAATGCACAGTCCTCCTGACAGTCGAACGACCATTCTCCCAGATGGTCGTTTGTAAAAACCGACAACTATATATTAGCACTTGAATTTTTCACGTCAAATATAATCTATCACACTTCGAACGTGACAAAAAACACCTTAAATTATGTTATTATTGTCACTTGCCTGAGCAGCTAGAAGAATTCCTCATCCGGAGATCTACATGACTCTTCCCCTGTTAATCCTGATCACAGGCTTTCTCTACATCCTGATGATGGGAGGTTTATCCCTCCTTCGGCGTGAAGGTCTATCTACCCAGGTCCCATTGGAAGCGATCTTTTTCACTTTGTTGGTCAGTGGGTTGACCTACTGGAGGGGATTCTTAATCCATCCGGTCGTTTTCCTTGTTTTTCTCTATCTCATTACCATGCGTGTTCGATTGCTCGTGGATATCGGCAATCATTTTGCCCAGCGCGGCAACTTCAAATTGGCGGATCGTTGTTATCAGCTTGGATTAAGTTTATGGCCCGACCCTTCGAGCAGGCTGGCAACCATGGTCAATCGAGGCACTTTTTTCTTGCAGAAAGGTGACTTCGATCGGGCAATCCAGACTCTCAAGGATGTTTTGGAGAAAAAAGCCGAAGGTTTCCTGGGAACTAAATACGAAGCGGCTGCTCATTACAATCTGGGCGTCGCTTATCTGCGCAAGCATCTTGAGGCGCAGGCACGTTTGGAGTTCAATGCTGTCATAGATCTCTGGCCAACATCCGAATATGCCCGCCGGGCTGAAAATGCGTTAACACGCAAACGCTGATTTCGACAGACTCGAGCCTGGCATCGAAATTTCGATTCTAAATCAGGAGGCATCAATATGGATTTAGGACTTCAAGGCAAACGCGCCCTGATCACTGGATCGAGCCGCGGGTTAGGGTTTGCTATCGCGCTCGCTCTGGCTGGTGAAGGCTGCGAGGTAGTCGTCAATTCGCGATCTCTGGAGAACGCCAAGATTGCAGCAGAAAAAATTAGTGCCCAGACAACCTCTCGCGCGGTAGCAGTCGCTGGCGATGTTATGGATCCTAAAATCCCCTCAGACATAGTCCGGCGATCCGTCGAAGCGCTTGGCGGCTTGGATATCCTGGTGACGAATTCCGGTGGACCACCCGCGGGCAGATTCGAAGATTTCGATGATGAGGCCTGGACTCAAGCTGTCGACCTTGTATTCTTAAGCCATGTCCGCCTGATTCGCGCAGCCCTGCCATACCTGCGCCAATCCTCGACGCCCAGTGTCCTCACGATAACGTCATATTCTGTCAAACAGCCGATCCCGAACCTGGTTCTCTCGAACAGTGTCCGCGCCGCCACCGTCGGTCTCACAAAAACGCTGGCTTTGGAACTCGGCTCAGATGGGATTCGCTTCAATTCGATTCTTCCTGCTTGGACTTTGACCGAACGTGTGGTCGAACTTATGGAACATCGTGCCCGGATCAATGGAACAACTGTCGAAGAAGAAATGTCCAGGCAGGCAAAAGATAGCCCGCTCGGGCGGATGGGCACCCCTGAAGAATTCGCCAAAGCTGCCGTCTTTCTGGTATCGCCAGCAGCCTCATACATCACCGGCGTAATGCTCACTGTCGATGGAGGCATGTACAAAGCCACTCTCTAAGCAAGTCAGGCCAATGCATCAATCCAATCAGGATTCCTTGCTGCAGCGTAGATGGTTTTTCCCTTTACGGATTAGAATCGAAGCGGTTCTTCAAAGCATAATAAATATAGTTTTGCCAGAGAGGGATCATATCCTCTTTATGGTAATCGTGAGTCGAGTGGGTTTGTAGAATGAGTTGTCCATCCAGACAGCTTGCCAGGGTAGCATGGCTGGATTTCTCCCAGGCAAGGTTGCCTGCCAGAAGTACGGCATCACCCCCGGGCGCCAATCGGATGAAATCACCTGCATCGCCATACCATTGAATGCTGTAATGGGCAAGGGACATCCCTTCGTTCGGCACATGAAAGATGGGATGTTCAGGCACAAGCCACCAGATCGAACGTGATTCTTTCGGAGGATCCCACCAATCCGCTTGAAATTTCACCCCGCATCGGATAAGCAATGGACTGATCTTCCCTCCCGCGATCTCATCAAGTGTCCAGATCTCCAGGATGACGGAGCTGCCATTGTTAAGTGCATCGTTCAGGTAATCGAAAAATTCCCCACGCACACCGCTGCGGGCTTCCACAGCGGTGATGATCAAATCCCAGTCTGTTCCAGATAGCAATTGCGCCTTGAAGTCCCCGACCGCATCTTTGACATCAATATAATTCAACCCCATGGAATCTAATGCCTGTTTGACATACCGCTCAAGATACACCCCTGCAACATCTTCGAAGAGGAGGATCTGAGCCGATTCCATCCATTCTTCGAAATCAGGAGTCGGCGATGGTGGAATTTCGGTTGGTTGTACGGTATTGGTGGCTGTTGGAGGCATTGGCGTGGGTGTCGAAGTGCTTGGCTCGGTTAGATCATCAGCCGAGTTGTCCGCTGCAGCTGTAAGTTGCTCAATCTGTTGGGCGACAATAGTCGCCTGAACGCTCAGAGCGATTTGAGTTGAATTTACCTGCGCGGCCTGCTGTTGCGCCAGTTGTGTACCCACAGCATCTAGAGCGGCTTTGGTTCCCGAGAGCCCCGCATCCTCAATGCCGCCGGATGCCTGGATGCAGGCGGTCATGCTCATCAGAATAAAGAATGAAACCACTACAGATGTTTTGATCCATTTCCCGGATCTATCTTGTTTACGGTTTTGACCAGCCATCGTTCACCTCTTCCTTGAGTCATGGTCAGGCAAACAGTATGCCTGCCCTCTGGGCTCAATTATAGAGGCGATCAGATACCCTTCAATAATACTTGCATAATTGAAGGGTAAATGTAATTCCCCCTGATCACTCGATTCTGGTAGATATCTTATTGGACACGCAGCAGGATTTTTGCATTGATCCAGAGATCTTCAAGTCGATAATATTGCCGGCGCTCTGGTGAAAAGACATGCAGAATCACATCACCAAAATCAACCAGAACCCAGCCGTATGCGGGAAGACCCTCGACGCGTCCGTTCAGGTCGAATTGTTTCTTCACCTGTTCAATGGCTGCATCCGCAAGTGCCTGTACCATTCGGTCACTCGTACCAGAGCAAATCACAAAATAATCCGCGAAATATGCCACCTCATGAATATCTAATAAGAGGATGTCCTCCCCCTTTTTATCTTCCAGGGCGTTGACGATCGTTTTTGCTACTTCAATTGGTTCCAGAACACACCTCTCCTAATAAGTTTTATTCTCGCTGATCCTTTGTCTCCGACAATGGTTCATAGCTCTCCAGCAGATGAATCGTTATTAACCAATCCTTTTCCACTCAACGGTGCTGAAAAGATCCGAGAATATACCGCACCTCCAGGTTTGAGCTCACTGCGATAAAGGTGGATCGCCTCGATCCACATCGACCCAAGCGAACCGACCCTCGCATCTTTGATCAGGGTTGCCACTGAACGGATATCCTGAGCTGTGGCATTGCGAGAGACTCGTCCAATGGTCAAATGGGGCGAAAAGTTGCGATCCTCCCGTGTATATCCAAGACGGACTGTCTCGAGCTCGATACCATGCTGTAATGCGATCAATTCTTGGGGCACTTCCGTACCGATCCAGATCACACGGGGACGTTCCGGTTTAGGAAAAGCTCCAATCCCCCCGACGCTGATCTCGCATGGTGGGAAGTTCCCTGCCACCTCTACAAGACTGTTTTCCAGGAAACCCAGGTTGGCAAGAGATACGTCCCCAAGAAACTTAAGAGTAAGGTGGATATTCTCTACCGGCACCCACCTCACTGGAAGTTTCTTTCCAAGCTCTTGTAATCCAGCTGATACATCCCCGATTCTTTCGAGTATCTGTTTTGAAAGGTCAATAGCGATAAAAGCCCTGATCACGGACATGTCGACTATAATGTCCCCATCGCACGCCTGGCTAACACTTCGTTCAAGACGTTATTGAGATCATGGAATGAAACCGGCTTTGCCAGATAATATTCAGCACCCGCCTCCAATCCTTGCTTGATATCTTTCGGCATTGCACGGGCAGAAACAATAATCACGGGAATATCACTTAGAGAAACTTCTTTCCGGATTTCTCGCAAGACATCCAAACCTGAAAAATCTGGCATCATGACATCCAGGAGAACCGCATCTGGCTTTTGGTCAGAGATGTGAAACAAAGCTTCACTCGCTGTGAAAACCTTGAAAACCTCATACCCTCTGATGCGTAACATCCGTTCCAGCATTTCTGCGGTATCGGGATCGTCCTCCACAATAACTATCTTTGAATTTTTTTTGCTTACCTCAGGCACTCGTCGATCTCCGCAAGCTTATCACCATGAGAAGGCAATCGAAGCTCAATTTCAATTGAAAATGCAATCAAGGTAATACATAGCATAAGTTATCCATTACCGCAAGGGGCATAAAATTATCCCTTAGAGCTTGAGCAATCGCTCATAATCTCCTTCATTGTCTACATCCAATAATACCCTTGCATCATGCCAATCCACCCAATCGACCCTGTGTTGGGAAAAGATCGCCCTACCTCCCATATCACCCTGAATTGTGAGCAGGTCTGGGAAGGTATCTCTGTCGAAGAGCACAGGATTCCCTCGCTGCCCATCCACCAGCGGTGCGACGATGGGCGCCAGCTTCGAGGCATGATTTTCAACAAGCGTCTTGATGAGAGCAGGGGGAATCAGAGGTTGATCAGCCAGGAGGAATACCGCTGCACCAACATTTGGAGGAAGTACCTGAACACCTGCCCGCAGTGACGAACTCTGCCCGGAGGACCAATCGGGGTTATGGACCAGCTGCACATTCGATCCTTCAAGAACATTCGCAACCTGGTCATGGGCATCTCCAGTGACGACGATCACCGGGTTCAATTCCGCCTGCAAAGCTGCATCGACGACGTGCTGTATCAAAGGTTTGCCATGCCAGGCTAATAGCTGCTTGGGACGCCCCATCCGTTGCGACCCGCCAGCTGCCAGAATCACGCCCGCGACCCGTTCGTGGACTGCGTAGATTATCGCCTTAGAGGGTTGTCGATTTTCCTCGGTATAAATGTATGGCTGGGACAGAAGCGCCGCCGGTGGATTGAGCGAGGCCACGACCCCTCCGTCATAGGTCTTCAGCAATTGCGAAGCTAGCCGAGCAGCGATCGCCTGAAGATCCACCGTATCGGCCTGATTGAGCAGAACCAAACGACGGGAGTTTTGTGGAATGCCTTTCAAACCTCCATTTGGGTTCGTCAGCACTCTTGCCAGGCTATCCACTTCGATCGTTTGTCCAATATGCATTCCGGATAGCTTTGCGAACCTCTCAGGGCGATGCACCCAATCCCCTCCGAGCGGCTTTCCATAGGCTGAGAGACCAACCAGGACAACGGTACAATTAATAAATTCTGGGATGACAGGTTCATGCTCTGCAGGTGCCTTAAGCGGGAGCTGTCTAGCGCCATCGGCTTCTATTAATAGGGAAACTTCATTTTGAGCTGCCCACCTGTGTACCCTCTCAAGCATCGCATCCGAGAGCCAGGTGAGATGCCCATCTTGAGTGATCTCTCCGGAAAGCAGGGTCACGCCCTCCACTTTGGCAAGCGCAGTTGCCGTTAGATCCACATCACCGGTCAAGATAAGATGATGATCGGCTAATGCCGCCTGGGAAAGTGACATGCGTGTCGTGGTCGTCAGAAGCACCGGCGGTGGTAATGCCCTGGCTAGCCGGAACATCGCCGTTGTCTTACCCCCGGCACCCACAAATGCTACACTCTCTCCAACTCTAATGCGGAGAGCTCGAGCCAGATCCATTCTCAGGTGATTCCCTCCCAAAGCTTCCACCGTAGATCTGCTCTGGTAAGGATAGCTTCCAGAACCGCACCACCAACGGCCAGCGATTTATCCGAGATGAGGGTACAGTATGCCGGGTTGCAGCGTGGGTCGAGATCACCCACCTTCGTCCCCTGTTCAACACGGAGACCAGGGTGCAGCAAGCCGCGCAACACGCCTTTGAAGGGTGCATAAATCGGTGAACTATCTACCTCAGCGATTAATTCCCCGGTTTCCACGAGATCACAGATCTCCCGGTAAGAGCGAAAAACCCCCTCGGTAGGAGCGCGCAGGACCCGCTCATGATAGGCACCCCCAAATCCCTCTGGAATACCAGTATCCGGTGAGGCTGATCCCTTCCAGATCACCCTGCCCAGATGAAACCCTCTCTTTGTCTCTATCACTGCATGGCAGTTTTCACCAGCCGTGAATCCAGGCCCCAGCCCAATGACCAATGGCGCTGCAGGGAAATCCAAATCCGGTTCACGTTTCATCATCCGCGCATCGACCAGGACCGCTGGAAATAAATCGGGATAAACATGATTTAGCTCGAATAATAAACGACAATCGGGGTCGATGATCACCGGGACAAAACCCGACTTGAGTGCCTCCCTCAAGTCAGTCAGATGCTCGACCTTAACTCCTTCGACATCTTCGACGAGATTTCTTCCCCTGTAGACAGCCTCAGCAAAAGAAACCAGCCGACGAACAACCAGGGGCTGCGGCAGTTCAGTGATGATCACCCGCATTCCGGCGCGGTGTAACCGGACTGCCACACCGCTCCCAAGATCACCTCCCCCGCGAACGATGATTACATTCGTCATGTGCGCCCGCTTGGTTCTCCGCTTGTGATCGTTTCCCCCTGAGCTCTGGATTCAGGATGAATGCCAAAATTGCGAAGCAGTTCCCGAAGTTTTCGTCTGGCTTGCACTGTAAAACCTTTCGGACGTCCCCATTTCTCGCCGATTGCCTGCCAGCAGATCTCTGCAATATCATAAGCAGCACGGGCACGCCCGAGGGCGCGGGCTTTTTGAGCGCGTTCGCCCAGGACCCGACAATCATCAAGCAACCAATGACACAATACTTCTTGTGCTAATTCCGCCTCCGAAGCAAGCTCACCAGCTCCCCGCTCAATCACGTATTTTGCATTACCCTCCTCCTGACCAGGTGTCACATCGATCAGAAGCAGAGGAAGACCACATGCCAGCGATTCAGAAACGATCAGACCGCCAGCTTTGGACATTAGGCAATCAGATGCAAGCATTAAATCCGGCATATTCTTAATATAATTATAGATGTGCACCGGAAGATGCCAGGTTTGACTCTCAAGCCATGCAAAGAGTTCCTCATCACCCCCAGCTACGATCGCGACCTGGATCGCAAGTCCAGAATGGTTGAGCAGGTGGATCACACCAGTTAGATTCTTAACCCTTTTGCTCCCAACGATCAGAACGGTGGTGCGATCAGGCCGCCAACCTAGAGCAGATCTCAGCATAGCTTTATTGACACCTTGCTGAGAAAACCGCGGGTTGACAGGTATGCCTGTGATCTTGACCCTCTCCGGTGCAAATCCAAATTTAATTGCTTGATCGTAGACCTCCTGGGTAGGCACCATGAGAAGATCGCTCCCATCCGCAAACCACTGCCGATGGACATCGGTGAGGTCGGTAATGACTGTCAATACGGGAAAATCCCAACCCTGCATGTTTTTGACTGCTGAGAGTGGCGCGAGATATATGGGCATTGTCACTATCAACGCATCCGGTCGATGACATTTGAGGATGTCGCTGATCACTGTGTAAAGCATGACCGTCAGAGCCCGCTCGACGACTGCCATTGGGATTGGATCGTTAGAAAGCTTGAACCCGAGTTTATAAGCTTGGGGCCATTGTCGTACCATACGATCATAATCGCTCTGGGATTCCCGCAATATCGCTGGGGTGCGCTTGTCATCTGCGGGATTCACGATTTCAACCTGGCACTTGTCTGCGAACAACTCATCTATCGCTGCGGCGATAGCATTCGCTGCGCTTCGATGTCCGAAACCAGTGTCGATGGTGAATATGAGAATCCGCCGACGGACTTCAGTCATCATTTTTCTTAGCCAATCTTCCCCAGACCACGCAGGATCCTCTCGGGGATGAGCGGAAATTCCTCGAACCAGACGCCGATTGCGTTATGCACACCTGCCATCACCGCTGGCGCCAAAGGAAGAAATGGCATCTCAGCCATGCCTCGCACTCCCCAGGGACCGATAGGATCCGGATATTCCAGGATGAGTGAGTCCACCCTATCCGGGATATCGAGCACGGTTGGGATCAAATATGTCGAGAGATGCTGAGTCTGAACATAACCGTCTTTTTGAACAAAATTCTCCAGGAGAGCATATCCACCCGCCTGGACGACGGCACCCTCGATCTGACCTTCGATCTGTTGCGGGTTGATCGCCTTTCCGACATCGTCCGCAGAGATCACCCGCAGCAGGCGCACAAAACCTGTCTCAGTGTCCACCTCCACCCATACTGCCTGAGCAACGTACCCGTAAGAGAAGTTTGGCATCGAGTGCCCTGTCTCTGGATCATAAGGCGTAGTCGCAGGTGGACGATATTGATAAGTTGCAATGGCAGGACGTTCTTCCGCGCGCCACTTCTTCAACGCCTCCTCAGCCGCACCTCTGATTGCATTTCCTGCCATAAAGCTCATCCGGGATGCCGAAGAACTGCCCGAATTGTCTGTATTCGCTGTATCGGAAACGATTAATTCGATTTTTTCGATGGGAACGCCAACCGCTTCTGCTGCCATTTGCGCCATAACGGTATGAGCGCCTTGTCCCACATCCGCACCTGCGTGGTGCAAGACAACCCGCTCGATCTCCGCGCCTCCATGCAGTTCAATGGTCGCCCAGCATTGTTCAGGGAATCCAAAGGAAAAGCCCACATTTTTGAAGGCACAGGCAAATCCAAGCCCGCGTTTGATCGGTTTCTTTTTCTCCTGATCGGGGATTTTCAGGATCGCATCGTCTTCTATCGAGCGACTCCATCCCCCTGGTCCGGGTTTCCAGCCAGCTTTGCGGGCACAGGCTTCGATCACATTGGCGATTGAGACACCTTTTGGTAATGGCGTGCCCACCGACATAAGGGCGCCTTCTTTGAGCACATTTCGCAAACGAATTTCAACTGGATCCATCCCCAATTTTTCAGCCAGTCGATTCATCTGCATTTCAGCGGCAAAGGCTCCTTGCGGACCACCGAACCCACGGAAAGCACCACCTGGAATATTATTTGTATACACCGCATATGAATCGACGGACACATTGGGAATCTCATAAGGACCAGTACACATCAAGGTTGCGTTCCCCAGCACTTTAGTCGATGTATACGCGTATGCACCTCCATCAGCGATGACCTCCACCTGGGCTGCGATCACCTTCCCCTCTGAAGTGGCTCCCCAGCGAGCGCGGATATGGTAAGGGTGACGTTTGTGATGCCCGATGATAGACTCCTCCCGGCTCCAGATGATCTTCACCGGGCGAAATATCCCGCGCTGTGAAAGGCGCCAGGCTGCCAATGCCAGCACGATCTGGACAGACATGTCCTCCCGTCCTCCGAAAGCCCCACCGATCGCTGGATAGATCACCCGTACACGATCGATGGGAAGATTTAAGGCATGCGCAATTTGCTTTTGATCTTCATGAGTCCATTGACCAGCCACCTCGACCGTCACCCTGCCCTCTTCGTCTATGTAAGCGATCCCGGCTTCCGGTTGAAGGTAGGCATGCTCCTGAGCAGGTGTGCGATAATATCCCTCGACGATCACATCTGCCTGCTCGAATGCCTTATCGACCTCGCCTTTGCGGATGCGGTAATGACAAAAAATATTCGAACCGCGATCCGGGTGGAGATGGACAGCATCTGACTGCATCGCTTTTACCGGATCTGTCACCACCGGCAGATCTTCATACTCGACCTCTATCAGATCGCGCCCTCTTGCAGCGATCTCTTCACTTTCGGCGATCACCAATGCAACCTGATCACCGATAAATCTCACTCGGTCTGCATATGGCTTGGTGGAACCCGGGCCACAGAGCACGGGTTGATCGTTCATGATTAAACCATATTCATTCACCGGGACATCGCGGGCAGTGAAAACTGCCAGCACGCCTTCTAACGACTCCGCCCGGCTGGTGTCAATCCGTCTGATGATCGCATGGGGGCGTTGGGCAAACAGAATTTTCATATAAGTCTGATCTGGCCGATTAATATCCCCTGGAAACAGGGTCCTTCCGGTGACCTTTCCTTCTGCATCAAGGCGAATGACAGATTGACCGACTGTCCTCATGGATTCCTCCGGATCGTGACACAAAGGTAAGATTTCCTTTAGTATTAATTTCTGATTATAACCGGCAATTGTGACTCTGTATTGAGTGTCTACAACCGCCTACAATTGGAATGTACAATATATGTATAATTAATATAAACATTAATTTGACATACTAACCATTTTACGGTATTATTTCAAACAAGATGGTGATTTCTTCTCTCGAGTTTTATATGGCTCGCGTTATTCAAGTATCCATGATCTTATCAATTGGAAAAACCATACCTAATCGTCTGTTTGCTCGCCTCGGAAGTAGATACGGTTCATCACCTCATAGGATCAAACACTAGAAGTCGATACAGAGATTCGCATGCTCACAAGAGTTCCATGAAGTGATGAATGACACTATTCACTCTGAACCACTTCCTGTACTATGAGATAGGAGTTTTATCGATCATGATCAGGATAAAAAAATGAAAAACGTCGTGGTTATAGGCGCTGGCATTGGTGGTCTGGCAACTGCGCTTAGGCTTCGGCAGGCCGGTTTTGAGGTGACGATCCTGGAAAAGTTATCGCGCGTCGGAGGTCGCTGCCAGGTGATCCAGGAAAATGGCTATCGCCTCGATACTGGTCCGACCATCCTGGTCATGAAGTCCGTTCTCGAAGAGACCTATAAGTCCCTTGGAAAACAACTCGATCAAAGACTCAAGCTGATTCAGCTCAATCCAAATTATCGTATTTACTACCATGATGGGACTTCCCTTGATTTGCATGCCAATATGGCACGGCTGGCAGCAGAGGTAGAGACAATTCAAAGAGGAGCAGCAGAACAGGTCTTCCGCTTTCTTGGAGATGCAGCCAGGAAATATGCCCTCGGGATGGAGTTTGTAGAGCGCAACTATAATCGGCTGACAGATCTGGCAAATCCGAGGGCGCTCTCACGCCTGCTGAGCACACGCGCCTATGCCAATCTTTATCGCCAGGTTGAAAAACTTTTCGGGAATGACAAACTGAACAAAGCCTTTTCTTTTCACTCAATGTTCCTGGGTCTCTCACCTTTTGAAGCTCCTGCCATGTACAGTCTAATTACCTATGCAGATCTTGTATTAGGAATGTGGTATCCCCTGGGAGGAATTTACAGTCTTGTTGAAGATCTCAATGCGTTGGCAAATGAGGCAGGGATAGAGATCAGGACAGCTTCCCCCGTCAGGCAGATCTTAATTACAAAAGGACAGGTCAACGGTGTCAGTCTTGAAGACGGGACTGTAATCAATGCCGATTTGGTAGTATCCAATGCTGACCTGCCCTATACTTATAATAAGCTGATCGCTCCGGAATGGAAAGCCCACATGCCCGATCGGATATTCGCTTCCTGGCGATATGCCTGTTCGGGCTATCTGTTATATCTCGCGCTAGACAGAAACTACCCGGATTTACAACATCAGTCCATTTACTTCTCAGCCGACTACCGAGCCAACCTTGACGCCATCTTCAGACAAAAGACACTCCCAGAAGAACCATCATTCCACCTGAATATCCCCACAATGACCGATCCTAAACTGGCACCCGAGGGACATTCACTGATGTATGTGTTAGCCCCTATGCCGAATCTCAGTGCGCGGATTGATTGGCGCGAAGCTGCCCGGCATGTCCGAGAGAAGTTAATCACCAGACTCGAGCAACTCATCGATCCAGAACTAAGAAAACATATCGTTTGGGAAAAACAATATAGCCCTCTAGACTTTGAAAGGGATTTCAACGCTTTCCAGGGTACAGCCTTCGGTTCACTTTCTCATGACTTCTTCCAGTCCTCGTATTTCAGACCGCACAACGTCGATCGCAAGATAAAAGGCTTATATTTCGTCGGCCAGGGAACCTACCCAGGAATCGGTGTCCCCATGGTCCTGATCTCTGCCAGACTGGTAACCGAGAGGATTTTGCAAGAATGGAATTAAGCGAGCGGACAACTTACCATCAGTTCCCGGGTCAGCAAGCGGCAGGTGGGATTGCCTCGACCAAAGATTATGAGATCTGCCGCCAGATCATGCAATCTGCCAGCAAACGATATGCCTTCGCTGCAAGGTTCCTGCCCTCAGACCGGCGAAAACATGTAGAAGCGCTCTACGCATTCCTGCGCGTCGGAGACGATCGCGTCGATGTCTCTCATGAGGGCTATTCCTCCCCTCTAGCCGCGATCGATGACTGGGAAAAGGCTTATCGTAAAACGTTCCAGCAAGGAACAAGCCATAATCCGGTCTTGCGTGCCTACTTTGATACGGCAGCAAAGTTTGCTATCCCTGAGAGCCTCATGGATGCCTATTTCATGGCTATGCGTAGCGACCTGTCTAATTCCAGATATCGGTCTTTCTCGGATTTATTAACCTACATGGCAGGAAGTGCACTTCCGGTCGGGAGAGCTATGACCTATATCCTCGGTGTAAATCATCCCTTCTCCCTTCAAACAGCATTCCCTTATGCTGATAGCCTTTCTATCGCTATGCAGCTCAGCAACTTCTTGCGCGATATCTATCAGGATTTCCAGATCGGACGGGTTTACCTCCCCCAAGAAGATCTCGACCGCTTTGCAATTCGCGAAGTGGACATTGCCAGACGCAAGGTCACCCCAGCCTTTATCGAACTGATTGAGTTCGAGATCCTCAGGGCAGAAGAATATTACTCTCAGGCTCTTCCAGGAATACAAATGCTCAAGACCGGCCGCTGGGGAGTGATGAGCGGATTGCAAATTTATCGGGCGATCCTTGCGGATATCCGCCAGATTGGGTACGACGTTTTCAACCATCGCGCTGACATCTCTCTCCCCCGTAAACTCCACCTGGTGGCAAAATCCCTGTGGCTTACTCTCTGAATACGATCACCCTCAAGTTAACCTGACAGGAAGAACCCTACGGCGTAATATTTCTTGAGCCACCAATGAAGGTAATATCCCAATCTTCAAATCCTGGCTCAATCAATTACCCAATCCCGGGAGGAGAGGGCGAAACCAGGGCATTCCTAACATCAATGCAGCAAATGATAAAGAGAACCAGATGGCTGCTTTTCTGTGTTTCAGACGCATATTGAGCTCTCGACGTGACGTGACTGTACCGACATGGGCCATTGCCACAGCGCATAACATGTACAGGAAATGTTCTAGCAGAAAGAACCGGGTCAGCTCATTCCCCATCGCCTGAACAAAATTGCCGAATGCTGGACGAGTGATATCGCTGACGAAAAAATACAGAATTAAACCAATCAGCAGCTGCATGTCGAGAGCTATTGCGTAATACATGCCGAGCTTTCGATCCAGTACCTGCCATTCCATGTTCCCGAGATAACCGCGATAAGCTCTGATCAGCGCTATAACCCCCAGGATGAGGATAACCCAGCGGAGAATATTATGCACAGCAAGCAAGATTGTATCCATGACTGCCTCCCGAGAGAAAACGTGCTCATTTTATTAGCCATGATGAAAATTGTCAAACTTTTCCAATGTGATTTTCTATTCCATCGCTCCCTTGATTGTGCTAAGATCATATCAGTCTTCCCATCCATAAAAAGACATCGAGGCAAAATATGTTCGAAATCAACGATACCGAAATCCTTCCACTATCATTGAAGCATAATTTCTGGACCTGGTCAGCCCAGGGCAGTGTGGCTCCGATTCCAGTCGCCCGGGCTAAAGGGGTCTATTTCTGGGATGTCCATGGGAAACGTTATCTCGATTTCAATTCAATGTTGATGTGCGTGAATATCGGTCATGGCGACGAGCGTGTGATCGAGGCAATCGTAAAGCAGGCCAGGGAGCTGCCATTTGCCAGCCCTTCGATGACAACCCGAGCGCGCGCCTTCCTGGGAAAGAAACTGGCAGAGATAACCCCGGGAGACCTGAACCGATTCTTCTTCACATTGGGCGGTGCAGATGCTAACGAAAACGCAATAAAAATAGCCCGCGCCTACACAGGCAAACACAAAATCCTTGCCCGTTACCGTTCTTACCACGGCGCCACCGCTGGAGCTATGGCGTTAACCGGCGACCCGCGCCGCCTTGCCTGGGAGCCAAACATCATGGGAGGCGTGATTCACTTCCTCGATCCATATCGTTACCGTTCCACCTTCCATCGTCTGAACCCTGAGATCCCTGAGGCTGAATTCAGTCAGGATTACCTCAACCATCTCGAAGAGATCATCAATTACGAAGGACCTCAGACCATCGCTGCTATCTTATTGGAGACCGTCACCGGCACGAACGGGATTATCATCCCGCCAGAAGGCTACCTCCAGGGAGTTCGTCATCTGTGCGACAAATATGGGATCCTGCTCATCGCCGATGAGGTAATGAGTGGATTTGGAAGGACGGGGAAATGGTTTGCTGTCGACCACTGGAATGTTGTGCCAGATCTGATCACCATGGCAAAGGGATTGACCTCGGCCTACGCTCCCCTTGGAGCTGTCGCCATGCGGGAGGAGATCGCAGCATTCTTCAACGATCGCGTCTTCCAAAGTGGTCTGACCTACAACGCTCATCCGATCTCTCTGGCAGCAGCAATCGCTACGATCGAGGTGATGCAACAGGATCGCCTGGTCGAACGTGCCGCAGAAATGGGAGTGATCCTGCGCCGTTTCCTGACCGACCTTGGCGAAAATCACCCTTCGGTTGGTGAGGTGCGTTCCATCGGTCTTTTCAGCGCCATCGAACTTGTCCGGAATCGGCGTACTCGTGAACCTATGGCTCCTTATAACGGCACAAGCGATGAAATGAACGCCATCAAGGCATACCTTCTCGATCATGGGGTGTACACGTTCATCCATTGGAATGTCATCCTGGTTAATCCGCCATTGATAATAAGTGAAGCCCAGCTCGCTGAGGGATTTCAAGTCCTCGACAAAGCATTGGAAATTGCAGATGCAGCAGTTACCGATTAACCTGTGATTGCCTGAAAAGCTATCCACTGCAAGCCCGCAACACCTCATGCATGATCTGCCGCAAATCTTTTTATCTCGAATGCGGGACCTCCTGGGAGAAGAATTCCCGGCTTTTCTTGCCTCGTATATGCGACCTGCTGAAGTTGGTATACGCATCAATCCTTCGAAAATCCACCCCTCTACTTTTGTCGAGAAATCTCCATTTGAGATCGAACCGCTCCCCTGGACGGGGTTAGGATTCCGTATAAGAAATGCGTTGGATGACAAAGTCAAACCAGGAAAACATCCTTTCCATGCGGCTGGTCTGTACTATCTGCAAGAGCCCTCTGCTATGCTCGCCGCGGAAGTGTTATCCCCACGTCCCGGCGAGCGGGTGCTCGACCTGTGTGCCGCACCAGGCGGGAAGGCAACCCATCTGGCTTCCCTGCTGGCAGGTGATGGGGTGTTGATCGCCAACGATATTCATCCAAAACGCGTCTGGCAGCTGGCTGAAAACCTGGAACGTTGGGGGGTTCGCAATGCAATCGTGCTCAACGAGATCCCAGAAAGACTGGCTGAACACTTTGGAGCATTTTTCGATAAGATCCTGATCGATGCCCCCTGTTCCGGTGAAGGTTTATTTCGCAAGGAAGAACTCGCCCGGCAGATCTGGACACCTGAGATGCAGGACGGATGTGCAATACGTCAGTTGAAAATCCTGGAGGCAGCTGCCAGGATGCTCAAATCTGGTGGTCGCATGGTTTATAGTACCTGTACATTCAACTCTCAAGAGAACGAGACCGTTATTGCCCGTTTTCTCGAGCGACATCCAGAGTTCGAATTGATCGATCCCGGTGAGATCCCGGGGACATCCCGTCCCCGCCCGGAATGGGTTCTATGTGATACTGCAGCGAAACTGGTCAGAGCGCTGCGCATCTGGCCACACCACGCGCCAGGCGAAGGCCATTTCGTAGCATTATTGGAAAAGCAAGCGGATGAAAAGCTCCCGTCACTTCGTCCATTCGATAGAAAAGCTGCCTCCAGGTCTACGATTATGCTGCTGAATGACCTCATCTCTGCAACCATCCCCGGCTGGCAGTTAGATCAGGACATTCACCAGGAGCGATCCTATCTGTATCTAATCCCAAAGGGATCGCCAGATCTGAAGGGGTTGCGCGTAATTCATCCCGGCTGGTGGATAGGCACAGTGAAAAAGGATCGAGTCGAACCATCCCACGCCCTGGCAATGGGACTTAACTCAGAGGATGTCTCAGAATACCTCGACATCCCGCTCGAAGATAACGAATCGATTGCAGCTTATCTGCGCGGGGAAAACCTGAGCGGGAAGATCGCCACGGAGCATCCTGTACGCAAAGGGTGGGTGCTGATCACTGTTGAAGGATACTCTCTCGGATGGGGCCGGCGCGTTGGAGAGTTGATCAAGAACTGTTACCCACGCGGCTTACGGCGTTCCTTCTGACGCAACTTTTCAAGCTCAAAGATCCGTCGCAGGATCGCCAGACAGGCACTATAAGTTGAATCCATTCCATAATACGAAAGGCTGCCTGCACCCAGGTTCTTTCCCTTGCTAAGCGGTGTATCGGAGGCATAATGCAGGATACCCAAATCAAAAGGAATCCCATATAAATTAACCACCTCATCTATCGGATGCCGCTGTGGACGCACCATCTCATAGATCGCTGAGAGGTAGGGACCTGCCTCCATCTCGATGTCGGTATATCCCTCTCGATAAAAGACATCCATATATTTTTCATTTTGCAAAAAAGTCCCCCTCACTGAAACAGCTTTTTGATTATCCAGGACCGCACCATAAACAATGAAGGGGGTTACATCGGCGGCTGAAAAAGCATTAGGAAAAAGATAGGTATTGCGGGATTGTTCATCGTGGACGACGTTGGGGATCATCACATCTCCAATGACCCCGTTCAGTGTCGCTGCTTTGCCGGTGACATAAACCCCGCGGATCTCGCCGACATGTTCCGCCACCTTGGCAAGTATGTTATACGCCGCCAGACCTAAAGGGTAATCGATGTTCAAGATCAAAGCATCGCTATTTTTTATCACCGCGGCATCGGTTTCAAGCCGGGAGTCCAGGCAATCCGGATCCAATCGATTGATTTCGATGACCTGCGCTTCCATATCAAAACTTCGTTTGCTTGGGATGCGTCGAATGCCTCTGGCATGTTCGAAATCAAACATCTCGTGTTCGACTGCCTCACCTTCAGGCGAACGCAGATATTTCTTGAAAATATAATAGAAAAAGTTGTCCCGGCTGGAAGGCACCCTCTTCTCTTCGATTTTTTCCCATTCCTCACGCAGGTCTGCATTGCCATTCTCTTCCAAAAAAGCGAGCAGCTCGTTGCTTTTTTCTCTGACAAAGCCTGAGAGCAGGTTCACAATACTGTGAGGATTGCTGGAGACGAAATAGACCGGGCGTTCGTCGATTTCGGGAAAGCTGGCTTCAATGTTTTCCCACCAGATACGCGTCGCGCGCCAGTACTCGATCATCGATCCACTCAACAATCTAACCCGCAGCTGGCTCGGTCTGCTAGCGATCTCTTGCATACTTGGCCAGAATTGGTCACCCCAAATCGCTTTCAACTGCTTCAGGTCGTCGATGCTAAGATGTAATACATCTGCAAGCGAATCAAGCCCTTCCCGGTCATTTCGGGGTACTGAGAGTGTATGCCTCTCAGGCAATAGATGAAGCAAATTGTGAATCTTGTTCCATTCGATTTGATAAGCGGTCAGGAGAGGGATGATATCATCGATATCGCTCCGGCTGGCAATGTAACAAGCCAGTGTATCCGATCCATTGAAAAAACATCGCCTGCGCCTCGCCTGAGCGTTGACCCATTCCCAGGATTCAACATCACCAAACCCATGCTCTTCGAAGACCTTTGGCCCCTGTCCCATGACGACCAGATGTGCTTTACGTATGCATTCTGGCAGCCGCAAAATAGAATAGATAAAAGCAGATAGATCCGGATACTGATCACGTGCCCTTGGATGCAGAAGAGACTTCATGCGCGCATGCGCTTCCTCCAGAGTACGGATTTGTACTTCAGCCGAAGTTCGCAACAAGGAATAATATGTGCGCTGGTAGAGTTCAATCTCTTCCGAGGCGGTGCTGGGGACAGTTCTTTCCATACCTAATCAGGTGGTACGTCCAACGGTCCGTAACGAGGAGGACCGAATAACCGGTATATCAGAGAGTAAATAACGGTCAGTAGGCCGAATCCGATCAGAATCAGGATGAGAGTTACCAATATTGTCAACACCGTTATGGATCCTATCCCTGGGATAGTATAACCATATCTGAGCAGTTGTGGGATGGTCACCCAATGCTGTCGATTGTTTTCAGCTATGATCACCCGCGCACTAAGGAATGACACAATCGGGATAAGCAAAATGAAAAAACAACCAATCCCCCGCCAGATGGGATGGACAAAACGGAGACGCGGTGGATAAGGAGGGTGAAGATAATGTTGCGAGTACTTACCCATAGATCAGATCCTCCCCATCTGGCTGGCTTTCTCTATCGCTGAAACAATTTTATAGTAACCTGTGCATCGACAGAGATTACCGGTGATAGCCTGAACGATATCATCTCGTGAGGGTGCAGGCCGTTCTTCCAGCAGCTTTGCCGCTGACATAATAAATCCTGGGGTGCAATATCCACATTGCACTGCCCCTTCTCTGATAAACGCCTGTTGAACCGGGTGTAGCTCGCCATCCTTCGCCAACCCCTCGATAGTCACAATTTCTGCACCGTGCGCCCGAGGGGCAGGCACCAGACAGCTCATGACCGCCACACCATCCAGGAATACAGTACAGGCGCCGCATTCGCCTTCTGCACAGCCTTCTTTCGTTCCGACAAGGCCAGCTTCCTCACGCAACAGGCGTAGTAACGTCTTATGATGTCCGGTTTTGAAGGTATAGTCGATTCCATTTATACGTGTTCGGATCGCCGATCCCCTTTGATGAAATGAGGTTTCATCCGGGATTCTCGCCTTATCTGGAATCGCACCCCAAAGGAGGACTGGGTTGTTTGGGTATTCTGCCTGTTCATCACCCTGCAAGATTGACCTCAACCCGCGTGACGTACAAACTCTGACCATCTCCAGTCTGTATCCCCGCGAGGCGCGCACATCATCGATCGGCTGTGCATCCAACTGAGCAAGGCGTGCCGCCTGCTCAATGGTTTCATAATCTAACCGTCTACCGCGCAGGTATTCTTCGGCGCGGCGGGCATGAACGATTGTGGGTGCTACAGCTCCCAGCAAGATTGAGGCTTCCGCTACCTGGAGATCACCTTTCAGGGTTAACACGATGGCGAGATCGACCACCGAGATCGCCTGAGCGCGGCGCAACCCAAGTTTTACGAATATCCCTCTCTGTTCCCTCCGCATCGCAGGAAATGAGATATCGACAAGCATCTCATTCGGGCGCATGACGGTCTGCCTCACGCCGAGATAAAAATCTTCCAACGAGACGACCCTTTTCCCTTCTTTTGAGAGTAAAGTTATCTGTGCCTTCATTGCCATCAAGGGCGGGATCGTATCATTTGCTGGAGAGGCTGTGATAAGATTTCCGGCTATTGTGCCCCGGTTGCGAATCTGCGGTGCACCCACCTGCCAGGCGGCTTGTGCCAACGGAAAGGCGCGCTGGCGGATTAACGGCGATGCTACACAGTGATTGTGAGTTACCAGAGGACCCAGGTGTATATTCTGATCTTCATCCAGGACGATCTGATCGAGATTCGGTATACGACTGATGTCAATAATCGTTTCGATCCCGGTGCGAATTCCGCGCTCTAATTCGAGGATGAGGTCGGTACCTCCTGCGATGATGCGTGATTTTTCACCTCTATCTGCTAGGATCTCCAGAACTTCGTCAATTGTGCTCACATTGAAATATTCATCCCACATGCCTGCCTCCACCACGGAGATATGCGATCACCTCTGCCATGATACTCACCGCGATCTCCTCCGGAGTCTCAGCGGAGATATCCAGACCCATCGGAGAGCGAACGCGAGCCAGAACCTCGGGTTTGATGCCCTGATCGAGCAAGATTTGCCGTGTGGTCGCCCAACGCCGTTTCGATCCGATCACTCCAATGTATGCAGCAGGTGACTCAAGAACAGCTGGTAAGCCCGGGACATCTATTTCGACATTACGCGTGGTCAGGACGAAAAATGTATTTGATCGGATTTGCAGATGCCTGGTCAATTCGGCAAAGGGACCGATGATGAACCGATCGGCATCTGGGATCACTTCGGGAGTGCAATATTCGGGTCTGTCGTCGCTTACAACTACATAAAATCCCAGCCAGTGCGCCAAATGCGCCACAGCTTTTCCGACATGCCCCGCACCTACAATAACCAAAGTCGGTTTAGGAGTGATAGGATCCACAAATACCTCCACCGTCCCACCGCACACGCCGGGATCTCCTTGAGAGGGATCCACCATGCTGTATTTCAGCAGGCGTGGCCTGCCTTCCTGCATAACCAGGCGCGCTTCTGTGATCACCCGGCTTTCCAGCTCTCCACCCCCAACACTGCCCAGGATATGTCCATCTTCGTAAACCAGCATCTTACTCCCCGCATGGCGGGGGGTGGAACCATGGGACTGGATGACAGTACATAGCGCGCCAATCCCATTGCCCGATTCGATATCCAGGATCGCCTGCCAGATCTTGGTATCGTTCATTCTTCCAGGAGCCCTAAAACAGCTGGCAGCAGCTGTTTCTTCCGAGAAACGACACCTTCAGCCAGCAGGCTGCCATCGGGCTGCCGAGGGTAAGGCAGATCTGCCAACACGGGTAGATCATCCGTCAGGAGCAGCCGGCTGCTGCCACGCACCACATCCGTCACCATCAACATGGCGAATTTCAGCCCCCTCCGGTCCCTCACCCGCTGCAAAGCGCGCAATAACTCCTCTTGATGCTCTTTGAGCTGCAGCAGGTCCGTCACCTCCACCTGAGCGATGGCGAAATCGAAGCCACCAGCCTCATAAACCTTGATGTCCGTATTGACGATCTCATCGGCATTTCGAGCAGCCAGACCTGAACCAGCCTGGATGACCTGTGCTCCAAAGGATTGGATGGTTTCATCTGCTAGAGGAGATCCTCTCAGAAAAGCCCAGCGCGCCAGCCGTTCGGCAGCCTGCTGATCTCGGGGTGTGGTTGTTGGTGAACTCAGATTCAGAGTATCGGAGAGTAACCCTGCCAGAAGAACACCTGCCAGCGCGGGGGGTGCGCTCAGCCCGCTCTCTTCGATCCGTTCTGAGACCAATGTGCTCGTGCTCCCGACGACATCGATGGTGAATCGGATCGGCACATGCGTCGGTGCACTGCCGATCCGATGGTGATCGAGGATCTCGACCAGTTCAGCTTCTTCTAAAGAGCCGATCGCCTGGGAAGGTTCATTGTGATCGACCAGGATTAATCGAATGCGCGGGGGATTTAGTACATCCCTCTGGCGACAGATCCCGGCATAACGACCATTCTCATCCACCACCCAGAAATCATCCCCTTCGGCGCGCAGGATACGGTTGAGAGAATCGCGGATGCGCTCGCCAGCTTGAAATCGGGGGACATCGGTTTGCGCAGCTTCCCGGCAGGGTAATTCAAGGATTTCGGCTATGCGCATCTCTTGCCGCTTCGGGTGCGGTCCAACCAGTCGGCTGAGATAGCCGAATAGACTGGGTCCGTTCACCAGACCATAAGGCGTTCCATCCTCATTAACGATGGGGGCAATCCCCCAGGTACGACTAGCGATCGCCCAGGCTTCCCGCAGAGGTTTATCAGGTGTAGCTGTATCCAGACGCAGTGAGACCGATTCAAAGCGCGGTGAAGCATCGGTCAATAAAACAGGGCTTTCCAGACCAAGCTTCTTCAATACCCAGGTTGTCTGTGGATTCAGCGGTCCTGCCCGCGCAGCAATGACCTCTGCGCTATCGCGCTCACGTAACAGCCAGGCGTAGCCCATGGCTGAGGCAATGGCATCTGTATCCGGGTTGACATGTCCAATGACAAAAGTTCGCTCGGTCATAACATCATCTTATCAATATACTGGGCTCTCAGCGCGCGCCATACCCGCTCGGGGGTCATAGGAATGACATCGAGATTTACCCCGCAGGCATCCAGGACTGCATTTCCCACAGCCGGAGCAACCCCGTCCATCGGAATTTCCGCCACTGCTTTGACACCAAATGGATGCGACGGTTCGAAAGTCTCGACAAAGATCGTCGCCAGTTCTGGCATTTCATGTGCCTGGAAGATGTGGTAGTCGCGCAGGTTCTTCTCTCGCGCTCGGCCTTGATCATCGTAAACCATCTCCTCACAGACGGCATATCCCAATGCTTGGGTCATCCCACCTTCGACCTGGCCTGAAGCTGTGATCGGATTGACGATCACGCCCGAATCCACCGCCATCACCAGTTTTTCGACACGCACTTGTCCAGTCTCAATATCCACAAGCACCTCGGCAAATTGCGCTGCGAAAGGCGGCGGAGCAACCGGAGATACAAACGAACCTATGCCCATGATCTGTTCCTGATCAC